>OLOZ01000964.1_pt1 | contig 22018 bp, 16 predicted proteins | sample 1673021 | NCBI WGS metagenome assembly OLOZ01 (sample SAMEA3136747, study PRJEB25190) | human gut metagenome | biome: human gut; feature: human-associated habitat; material: faeces | place: Austria | collected 2013 | reverse complement strand
CCATTCTATCTGTCAAAACAGTTACAGTTCCCTGTGTCATTCATAGCTTCGTGTTCACAGATTCTCATGCAAGCATGGAATTCTGCCCACGGGATGCCACGAGGGAACTGTAGTCTAAATTTTAAAAAATTTTGAATTTTGCTGTTCTACCCTTAAAATCTGCCTGGAAATAGTGTATGATGTTACTATCTTTCAATAAAGGACGGTACATTACATGAAATTTTTCCAGAAAAGATCCTTCTTTTCTTTTATGATAGCACTTGGAGTCGGCGCCAATCTGTTTTGTGGCGCTGTTTTAACGGCTCGCGCCGAGGTCATCGATTACCAGGCGCTGGCGGAGGCCAACCTTTCGATCCCGGTTGAGAGCAACGAAATCAAAAACTGGCCGGAGGGTCCGATCCTCAATGCTCGCTCCGCGATTTTGATGGATGCGGACAGCGGTGCAATCCTTTATGCCAAAAATATCCACGAAAAGCTCTATCCCGCCAGCACAACCAAGATTCTGACTGCCTACATTGCGCGTCAGAACAGCGAATTAAATGAGATGATCGAATATTCCGATACCGCGGTGCACAGCATCGACTGGCGAAGTGATTCCAACATCGGCATCAAAGCCGGTGAAGCGATCACGATGGAACAATCCCTCTACGGTCTGCTGGTGGGCTCCGGCAGTGAATGCGGCAATGCCATCGGCGAACATATCAGCGGCAGTATGGAAGCGTTTGTAGATTTAATGAACCAAACCGCAAAGGAGCTCGGCTGCACGGATTCCCATTTCGTCAATACCAATGGCAAGCATGATGACAATCACTATACCTCCACCCATGACCTCGCTCTGATCGGGCAGAAGTTTTTCTCCGATGACGTGCTTTGCCGCATGTCTGACACGGTAAGCTACAAAATCCCGGCGAGCGCAACGCTGTCACAGGATCTGATTCCGAACAGCAAAAACAAGCTGCTGCCCGGTAAAACCTACGCTTACGAATATCTCGTCGGCAGTAAGACCGGCTACACCGCAAACGCTCGCTCTAACCTCGTTTCCTGCGCCCAGAAAGACGGGCTGAAGCTGATCTGCGTCGTTATGATGGAGGAGTCCCCGCAGCAGTTCAAGGATACGATAAGCTTATTTGATTACGGTTTCAGCAACTTTTCTTCTGTTACAGCATCCAAAGAAGACACCACCTATCAGGTAAAAAACGGCGACCTGTTCGCAAATACGTTCAATCAGTCCGACATCCTTTCTATCGACCCGGATGCGAAAGTTCTCCTTCCGGATACGCTCACCTTTGCCGATCTGGATTCCGAGCTGAGCTATGATAACCTGAAGGATGGACAGGCCGCTGTCATCCACTACTCCTACGAAGGTCAGGATCTCGGCAGCGCGCCGATCCTCTTTTCCAGCATAACGCCCTTTGATTTCAGTGCAGAACCGGTTTCTGAAACGGAAAGCGCAGCCATCGCAACAGCGGATGGCTCTTCCAAGGCAGATGCGAACAGCGTACAAAGCAGCGCTTCTAATGCGCAAAGCAGCACAGACGGCTCCGGCACGGATGGCAATGCGAATGCTTCCAGTGCAAACGGTTCCTCCGGCACACAGGGCGGCACGAGCGCGCAGGCTGGCACTACAGCGTCTGAATCCGTCGCTTCCACAACTTCTCCGACCGCAGTTTCCACACCGGGGGGAAATGTTATTTTCTTAAACGTCCGTAAAATTTTGCTTGCAGTCAGCATTGTCGCGGTTATCCTGATCGTCATTCTGGTGATCCGTTCCATTCTGATCGGACACAGCCGCAATCGCAAGCGCCGCGATATCATGAAACGACACCGCAGCCGCAAAGATGAAATCATCGACTTCGACCGTTACACCGATCCCTTCGCGTAAGACACAGGACGGGATGCACAAAAATGCCGCAGACCATTTCTTTTGAAACCGGTCTGCGGCGTTTTTTTCGTATTTTTTTATTATATGGACTCCCCGGCGTATCTCCGATGTCAGCGTCCCGCCTCACCGTTTCCCGAGCTTTTCCTGCGCTTCGCGGTGTCTGTGCTCCTTACGCAGCTGGCGGATGTGATCTTTTCTCTCCATCAGGGCGGCAACCTCTTTCTCTCCGACCAGCTTCGTCGTCTTGACGGCGTAAACCATGTCATCTTCCGCTTTTTTCACGCGGATTTTTCCTTTCATCCAACCGTGCTTATCGCACCACGACAGACTGTAATAGTGCTTGCCGTTTGGCGAGAACCAGCGGACTTTTTTGCGAAGGTTATGATGGCACAGATAACATCTGGTTGAAAGAACCTCTTTATCCGCCATCAACGCCTCCTTATCCGGAAACGGTCGGGAAATATATTTTGCATAATTATCGAATACGACATGCACCTCGCTGCGGTGATTTTCCGGCAGCTGGAACGTGTCGAAGGAAACCCGCTGCAATGCAATCGGGTCTTTGATCATCTGAAATACCCGTGCGGTATACACCGCATCGCTGATCGCCCGGTGAAACGGAATATCCTTTGGAATCTGCAGATAATCTACCGCATATTCCAGACTTCTGCGCACCTTCTGATCTTCGTAGGCGATGGAAAACAGCTTCTGAATATCATAGAACCGGACAGGTCCTTTTCCAAGGGGCTCCATACCGAAAAACCGCATATTTTTCTGAAGCTCCGTCAGATCCTGCGGTCCCCAGGTACCGAACATGAAATCCTCGCCGCACCACGCCAGAAAGTCCTTCATCACGACATCAAATGTCCGACATCCGGAGAGGTCTTTCATATGGATGCCGATCAGCTTTTCCGTAATATGGTGCATGGTATCATAAACCTGCGGACGGATCAGCTCCTCAAAGGTATCCACAATTTCCATCCGGCTGTTTAATTTTACCGCACCGATCTCAATAATTTCAAACGTAAGCAGTCTGTTGCGGGCATCGCGGCTATCAGACGCCTGATTCCATTCCAGATCCAGAACCACATAATCCATTGATCGTTCCTCCGCCCACTACAACATCGCCATCATAAAGTACAACCGACTGTCCGCAGGTAATTGCCCTCTGGGGCTCGTCAAAGACCAGATGAATGCTGTCCGGTCCGGTGATCTCTGCGTTCGCCCACTGCTCCTGGTGACGGTAACGGATTTTCGCTTTGATGCGCTGCGTGCCCGTCGGCACCTCACCGCTGATCCAGTGGAAATCCTTCGCCGTCAGCTCCTTTGACCACAGATCCCGGTCGCGTCCAAGGACTACCGTATTGGTCTTTGGATCGATCCTGCACACATACATCGGCTCATGCAGGGCTAGTCCCAGCCCTTTGCGCTGTCCGATCGTATAGCAGATGATTCCCCTATGCTGCCCCAGCACATGTCCTTCCTGATCTACAAAATTGCCCGGCTCAAAGCTTTTGCCGGTGTATCGTTCAATAAATCCGGCATAATCTCCGTCCGGTACAAAGCAGATATCCTGGCTATCATGCTTGCGCGCATTGATCAGTCCCTGTTCTTCCGCCATTTCCCGGATCTGCGGCTTCGTCATGCCGCCCAGGGGGAACAGCGTATGTGCAAGCTGCTCCTGCGTCAGGCTGTAGAGCACATAACTCTGGTCTTTCTTTTCATCGATGGCTTTTTTCAGGAGGAACTTTCCGTCCTGTTCTTCGATTCGGGCATAGTGTCCGGTTACAACGTAATCGTAATCCAGCTCCTTTGCCCGCTTCATCAGCTTCTCGAACTTCATATAACGGTTACAGTCGATACACGGATTCGGGGTGAATCCGTTTTCATAGGCACAGACAAAGCGGTCCATGATCTGTGTGCCGAAATCTTCCGTAAAATTGAACACGAAATACGGAATGCCCAGCTGACGTGCAACGCTTCTTGCGTCCTCCACGTCATCTAACGAACAGCAGGTATGCCCTTTTCGTTCGCAGCTGTCCTCTCCGGCAAACAGGCGCATGGTAACGCCCATACAATCATATCCGTCCCGCTTCATCAGCCATGCCGCAACGCTCGAATCTACGCCGCCGCTCATGGCAATCATCGCCTTTTTCATTCTCTGTCTCCGTTCTTTTTATTCCTGCCCTGCCTCTCCCGGAACTTTCCAGCTCATGCTTCTCAGGCTCAGGGCCAGTGTTGTCGTATTATGCAGCAGCGCGGATGTCGTAGGCTGAATCAGCCCGGTCACACCGGCTGCAATTAAACTGCCGTTGATGCCAAGGATTGCACGGTAGTTGACATGAATCCGACGCATCATTTCTTTGCTTAAGCGGCGCAGGTAAACCAGCTCCTGCAGGCTGTCCGCACCGACTGTAATATCCGCAATTTCCCGCGCAAGCTCCGAACCGTCGCTGATCGCAATACCAACATCCGCAGCAGAAAGCGCCGGGGAGTCGTTGATTCCGTCGCCGACCATGACTACCCTGCGTCCGGCTTCTTTTTCCTGCTGGACAAAGTTCGCCTTGTCCTCCGGCAGAACTTCCGCATGGTATTCGTCCACGCCGATCTGTTTTGCGATCGCCGCTGCTGTTCGCTCGCTGTCGCCAGTCATCATGACGATTTTTGTAAAGCCTTCCCGTTTCAGCTCGCGGATAATCTGTTTTGCCTCTTCACGCACCGGATCCTCAATGCAGAGCACTGCTTCCAGCACGTTGTCAATTGCCAGATACAGATGGGAATACTGCAGCGGCAGCTCATCGAAACGCTGCTGATATTCCGGACGGATCCGGCACTTCTCATCTTCAAATACAAAGTGAGCACTGCCGATTACCACACGCTTTTCTCCAACATAAGAGGCAATGCCATGTGCAACGATATATTCCACCTTGGAATGTACTTCCTCATGTTCCAGATTACGCTCTGCCGCTGCACGCACAACCGCCTTTGCCATCGAATGAGGAAAATGCTCCTCCAGACATGCTGCCAGACACAAAAGATCGTCTTCCTTTTCCTCACCGAATGCGATAACAGAATGCAGTGTAGGCTGCGCTTTGGTCAGCGTACCGGTCTTATCGAATACGATGGTGGAGGCCTCGGAAAATGCTTCCAGATATTTTCCGCCCTTTACAGTGATCTTCGCTGCGTTTGCTTCCCGGATCGCTGTCAGGACAGTCAGGGGCATCGCAAGCTTTAATGCGCAGGAAAAATCAACCATCAGTACGGATAACGTTCTGGTAACATTTCTTGTAAGCAGCCATGTAAGACCGGTTCCAAGGAAGGTATAGGGAACCAGCCTGTCCGCCAGATGCTCCGCACGTCCTTCTACTGCGGACTTGAGCTTCTCGGAATCCTCGATCATCGTAACGATCTTTTCGTAGCGGGTCGAGCCGGAAACCGCCTTGACCTCAATCGTCAGCTCGCCCTCTTCCACAACGGTTCCGGCATAAACGAATCCGCCCTTTTCCTTGCGTACAGGCTCGGATTCACCGGTCATGGAAGCCTGGTTGATCATCGCTTCGCCGTCTGCCACTACGCCGTCAAACGGAATGACGTTGCCGACATGGATCACGATATGATCGCCCGGTACGACAGATGCAGAATCCACAAGGATTTCCTGATCCCGGGTCTTTATCCACACTTTTCCGACATTTAACGACATGCTGCGCGCCAGATCGCCGACAGACTTTTTATGTGTCCACTCCTCAAGGATTTCACCGAGCCCAAGCAGGAACATAACCGATCCTGCCGTCGAGCAGTCCCGCCGCAGAATCGATACGGTAATCGCTGTCGCATCCAGAACCGGGACTTCCAGTTTTCCTTTGGAAAGGCATAGAACACCTTCTTTTATATAACGGAAAGCTTTCCATATAGTATACACATTTCTGATCGGTAAGGGAAGCATGTATTTTGTAAATAACCGTTTTGCCACATGCCCGATCAGTTTTTCTTTATACTCTACATTCAGCGCACGTCCCGAACTGGAACGGACGGAATCCGGCAGCTGGACGTCTTCATAATGAAAGCTTTTCAGCGCCTCCATCAGTTCTTTTAATTCGCCGTCATACTCGATCACCGCATCTTGCGTCTGCTCGTATACGGTCGCTTTTGTCACACCTGGCTGTGCTTCCAGAAAATACTGCAGGGTGTCCGCCTGGTCAAAGCTCATTCTGGACTGCCCCATATGCACCCGGATTCGCCCGGGAATTTTGTGTTTGATTTTAAAGTTCATTTTTTCCGCTCATTTCTGCGCACGCTTTTTGCGCATGTCGAGTTTGTGTCAAGTGCGCGCAGACACAAATCTCGCGATTGAAAATTTTATTTTTCAATCTTATCTCCACTCCGCTGATACGCTTCGCGCTTTTTCAGAAAACGGGACTCCGTCAAAAAGGACGGCGCCGTCTCCGGCTCCGTCCCCCACTGCCCTGAATCAGGCTTCTTCTTTTACTTCAGCTTCCACTTCTTCTGCAGCTCTGTCTTCGTTGATCTGCTTTGCTTCTGCCAGAACATCTCCAGCGTTTTCCTGAACTGTTGTTACGGTCTTCATAACGCTGTCCTTTGCGCGAAGCGCTGCCGCTGTACACTGTACGTATGCTTTCTTCGCGTCTTTGCTGGAAAGGATCTTGATTCCGGCTGTTCCGAACAATACGCCTCCTAAAAATAAACCGATTTTCTTTGCATCAGATACTTTCATCATGTTCGTTTCCTCCTTCGACCGGCGCAGGATATGTCTATACTACCTGTCGTACGGCATAACTTTCTTTTGTTAGTCATCATTGACTGCAAACATGGTAGCACGCTTTTTTCCCTGTGTCAATTCGTGTCTTACAGTTCACTCGAATTTTCCTGCAAGCAGATTTTCATGCTCGCATGGAAAATTGCTTGCAGGAAGGTTCGAAGAGAGCGCCATTCCATGAGCAAAAACGAGCTGCGAAGCAGCGGAAAGCATCGAAGATGCGATTTTGCGAATGGCGCGGGTGAACTGTTCACTCCTGCTTTCCGAACACAATCCGTTTCCCGATAAAAATGATCAGAAGTGCTGCAACGCCCACCAAAACGATTGTGCCGCCCGGCTTTAAGCCCAGATAAAACGCCGCAAACAGCCCGATAATCATGAACAGCACGTTCAAACCGACAGCGTACCATACAGTCTGTTTAAAGTTCTTTCCCAGCTGCATCGCACAAGCTACCGGAACGACCATCATCGACGATACCATCAACGCGCCGACTGTCCGTGCTGCAACCGAAACCGTCACTGCAATCATAATCGTGAAGATAAAATTGACGATGCCGACCGGCACACCCGCCAACCGCGCGCTTCTTTCATCCAATGAAATATAAAACAGCTCTTTATATAGAAGCAAAAATAACACAAGCACCACAACAGACACCACGATGACTGAAATCATCTCAGCATCACTGATCGCCACAATGCTGCCGAACAGAAAGCTGTTGAAGTTTGCCGAATTTTTCACAAAGCCGGACAGCACACCCGCCAGACCGATTCCTGCTGACATGATAATGGATATCGACATTTCCGAATAGCGCGGAAGCTTTCTGCGGATCGCCTCAATGCCGAAGGACGCTGCCACACAGGCTGCTGCTGCGCCCGCCACCGGATTGACACCCAGCAAAAGTCCTGCTGCGACGCCGGCGAGCGACGTATGGGAAAGTGCATCGCCGATCATGGAAAGACGTTTGCAGACAACGACCATTCCGACGCAGGGCACAACCGCCGCCAGCAAAATTCCGACAACAAACGCCCGCTGCATAAACAGATACTCAAAAATTCTCATGCCTGCCCGTCTCCTTTCCCAGCTTCCTGTTTTACCCTTCCGTCCTCCAGCACCCAGATATCATCTGCATAGGACGATGCACGTTTGAGGTCATGCGTCACCATCAGGACGGTGATCCTTTTCTCCGCATTGATTTTTTTGAGCAGTCGGTAAAAGTGTGACGCATTTTTTTCATCCAATGCCGACGTCGGCTCATCCAGAATCAGAAGCTTCGGCTCGTTGACCAGGGCGCGTGCCAGGAGCACTCTCTGCTGCTGCCCGCCAGAAAGTCTGCCGATCAAACGGTTCTGGTATTCCTCCATGCCCACCTGCGCCAGCGCAGCCCTTACCTGCTGCCGCTCTTTTTTCCCCGCAAACCGGAACAATCCGATCTGCTTATATAAATTTGCGCGCACGATTTCTTCCACGGATGCCGGAAAATCCTTCCAGCCACCCATCCCGTTCTGCGGCACATAACTGATGCTCGACCAGTCCTTAAACTGTCGGATGTCTTGCCCTAAAATCTCAATGCTGCCGTCGCTGCTGCCTTCTTCTTGATCCCCTTTGTGGCTTTCCCCGATCGGGAGCTCTCCTAATAAAAGCCTTAAAAGCGTCGATTTTCCTGCCCCGTTTTCTCCTGCGAGAATCGCCAGCCGCCCTTCTTTCAGGCAAAGGCTGACGCCGTCCAGCACATTTTCCTTTCCATAGGAAAAGTGCAGATTTTTGATTTCTATCGCATTCATATGTCTGCTCCTTACCGCAAAGCTTCTGTCAGCTGCTGCAGATTTTCTTCCATGACGGAAAAATAATCTCCGCCGGTTTCTTCCTGTCTGTCGCTTAGGCCTTCCAGCGGGCTGAGGGTCAAAAGCTTCACGCCGGTTTCCGCCGCTACCGTTTCCGCCGTCCTCGAGCCGGACAGCTCTTCAAAGAAAATCGCACGGACGTTGTTTGCCCGGACAAAATCGATAATATCTGCCATCCGTCCCGGGTCGGGTTCGGAATCCGGCGACATGCCCTCGATGCTCACCTGCGTCAGGTTATAACGCCTGCACAGATATCCATACGCCTCATGCGCCACAACGATGTTTCGCTCCGACAGATTTTCCAGCGTCGTCTGATAGGTTTTGTCCAGCTCGTCGAGCTGTTTTGCCCATTTCTCATAATTTGCCTGATAGTCTGCGCGATGCTCCGGATCTGCCTCAGAAAACGCTTCGCAGATATTTTGCATTTCCTGTTTTGCGTTCATCGGGTCCAGCCAGACGTGCGGGTCATACTCACCGTGCTCGTGACCGTCATGACCGTCCGGTGCGGCGACAACAGTGTGGTCGGCGGCATCGTCTTCATGCGCGGCCGCATTGCTCACAGCGGCGTCTTCTTCATCCGCATGATCGTGACCGTCCTCATCAGCATGCGCGGTCCCATGGTCATGACTGTCCTCTTCGTCCTCATCGGCATGCACAGCCTCATGGTCATGGCTCTCCTCTTCCTCTGCACTGCGCAGCAGGCTCACTCCCTGCGACGCTTCCACGGAAATCAATTTTTTATTGGAAAGCCCCGCCAGAACGTCTGAAACCCAGTGCTCCATCCCAGCACCGTTATAGATAAAAACGTCCGACTGCTCCATCCGGGTAATATCCTTTGTGGACGGCTCCCAGTCGTGGGGCTCTGTACCGGACGGCACCATGCAGGTCACCTGGACGTGCTCGCCGCCAATTTTCTGTGCGAAATCGTACATCGTATAAAAACTCGCCATCACCTGCAGCTTGTTGGGATCCACCGGTTCGTCAGAAGCTTCCGTGCCGCAGCCGACAAACACTGTGGTAAACAGTAAGCACGCGCAGAGCGCCAACGCCACACGACGCAGGATGCCGCTTTCCGATACCCGTGTGCAGCGCAGCTGCGGCATTCTGATGCCGGAAATCACAGCATGCTTCCCGCGTTGCTTTTTTCTATTCATTCTCATTTCTGTCCTGCAGTCCTTCCTGTGTTTCCCTGAATTTGCGGCACTCCCGACAGCAGCCGTAAAAGATCAGATGCGAGGAATCCAGCGCAAAGTCATGCTCTTTCAGGATATGCTCGGAAAATCCATGGAGCTTGTTACATTCCAGAGGAATGATCTTCCCGCACTGCAGGCAGACAAGCCGCCCCGGGCTGCCCGGCCTCAATTCTCCGATATAGCGGTACTGCGCGCCTGCGCCGTCCACTGCCGGAATTTTGATCACTGCATTTTCTTCTGTAAGGCGGTCGAGAGCCCGATAAACCGTCGTCTGTCCAACGTGAATTCCTTCGGCTTTGAGACAGTCCATACACTGTTCCGCCGTCACAAACCGGTCGCTGTGTTTTTCCAGACAATCCCGGATCAGTTCCTGTTGCTTCGTTCTGTATCTGACACGTTCTGCCATTTTTCTCCCCCTGTGAACCACTGCGGCATCCGCGCATACTCCCGCACGGCGATATCCAAAACCGCCGCGGTTCATTTTGAAATTAAAAATCATTTTCAATTTATTATATCGACTTTTTCCATCGTGTCAAGGGAAAAAAACGGGAAATGTCACGAGTAAACCAAACCGTTGTCTGATTTCACTGGTTTTTTTGAGAAAATAACGGCTATTATTCTTTTGAGACTTATAGTATCATTTAATTAGAATGAAACATCGGGCAAAAGGGCTGAAACTCTGATACGCGGCACACCTTTCGCCCTACATCCAAACAGAACAATTCCAAGGAGACTTTGCCTATGAAAAAGAAAAGAATTTCCGCCTTTTTTCTGACGATCGCTCTTCTTTCCGGCTCTCTTTCATCGACCGCCTATGCTGCCACCTGGTATATGGAAGACGGTGACGTCATCGTGAGCGCTTCTGAGAGCGGGCAGACCGTTTCCCAGAACAACAATACCATAGGAGATAACGATCCGACCTTTACCAATCGGGATTCCAGCGTCGCTTCCGATAGCACCATCACGATCAAAACCTCCGACGACGCGACAGCGAACATCACAATTGAGGACATCAACCTGAAGCATTCCCAGGAATCTGCCATTGATGTCAAAGACGATTCCAAAGCGAACATCACGGTTCGCGGTACGAATACAATTGACCGCAGGGATGAATCCTCCCCGTCCATGATCCATGTCAGCGATGGAGATCTCACCCTGCGCGGCGACGGTTCCCTGACGCTATCCGGCCGGACCGACGGCGCAAAAATCGGCTCCAATGGACACAGCGGCGACACCGGACAGGGAGAAGAAGATTTTACCGGTTCTATCCACATCACCGATGATGTAACAATCTCCGCAACAAGAGAATACTATAATCCTTCCGATACCGGCTCTGCAGCTATCGGTTCCGGCGAAAAAGGCAATTTTACCGGCACGATTACCATTGATGGAAATGCAAAAGTCAACGCAGATGCCACCTGGTGTGGTCCCGGCATCGGCTGCGGAGAAAAAGGAGATTATAACGGGGATATTATCATCGGCGGCAATGCTGAGGTTACTGCCTCCGGAGGTTCCGCATCCGCCGGAATCGGCAGTGGATGGGACAGCACCTTTTCCGGCGGAACAATCACAATAAAGGATAATTCCAAAGTTACCGCAATCGGCTCCAACGGTTTTTCCCAGAACACGTCCTGCAGCAATCCTGCCATCGGTGCTTCTGAAAAAGCCAATCCGAATTATAACCCTGCCAAAGCCCCGATGAACGGAACCATTACCATAACAGATAACGCCCAGGTAAAAATCGGCAGTGACACCAAATTCGGCACTTCCAGAACGCCCCTGATCGGTGAAGCTTCTTCCGAACCGACCGGAACCGGTAAAATCGAAATTTCCGGCAACGCGGCTGTCTCCAATATCGACGGTTCTTCCGATATCGCCATTGGCGGCGGTACAGCTTCCAGCACGATCGATATTTCTATTGGAGCAAATACAAATATCAACGGAACAAAAGGCTCGGATATTCTCGATGGCAAAAGCAGTAATGTAAAGCTCAATACGGTAAAAACGCCGACCCTTGTGCCGGAATCTGCTCCGGCAGTTGAGCCTGTTGCTTCTGTTTCCAACGGTTTCAGACAGACCGAAAGCTCTGCTGTCTCTACAGAAAGCTTTTGTCATTCGGTTACCCTCTCTCTTCCGTCCGCAGGATTGTCGAACTTCTCTTTCTGCCCGGCATGCGGTAAAAAAGACGGCAAAGATTTCCTGTCGCCGGTTTCCGATGTTTCCGCACAGGCTGTAACCGGAACGCTTCCTGCCGGATCGCCGGTTCTCTGCATCGGCACGCTTGACAACGGCGTAGGCATTATGTCCGCAGCAGTGATCAAACATCACCGGGCAGTACAGCCGACCGGCATCGTGCGCTTTACCGTTCCGGCTTCCCTGCTTGCAGGACACCGTCTGGTTGCGCTTCACACTGACGGCACGCAGTCAGAGATTGTAATGACGCCCGACAATGCGCAGACTTTGAGTTTCGAAGTCAATTATGCTGCAAACGGCAACGACAGCGCCTTCCCGGTTCGCATGATTCTCCTGCTGTCGGAAGCTTCTTAATCTGCCAATACCTTTTGGACAGTCGGGCGCTGGCTCCCCCACCTTTTCCAGCGCCCGTTTTTCCCCTCATATCGCAGAGGCGAAGCATTTTTCATCAAGATGCTTCGTCTCCCATAACAAACATACCGCCCGGCAACTCTTCTTACAAAAGCTGCCGGGCGGTATGTTCTTATTCATGACAATAGAGTGCTCGCAGAGCGTGCATTCTATTGTTTCATCAATACACAAATCGTCTTAATTTCAAATGGCTTAAATTCCAGTGCAATTTCCTTTTCATCCGGAAGCGTTTCGATTTCCTCTTCCAGCAGATTCGTCAGCATGATTTTTTTGCCGGTTTCTGTCAGATGAAGCTTTGTCCGCACGGAAGTTCCCTCCGCTTCATAGAGACGCAGCCCATAGCCGTTTCCATCCTCCATCGGCTTGATCGCCTCCACGATAACATTCGGTGCATCCACGGTGACGAAGGATTCCAGCTCTTTTCTGCCGGGCATAACAACCGGAGCAATGTTCAGCTCGTAAGCGGGCTGTACGACTGCTTCTGCGCCAAAGCCGCCGTTATGCGGAAGCAAGGCATAAGTGCATTCATGAATTCCTTTATCGCCTCTGTAGTCCGGACGGCAGCCGCCTTTGTGCAGCGACAGCCAGATGCGTCCATTTTCCACGCTGACGCCATATTTGCAATCGTTCAAAACTGCAATGCCGTATCCAGGTTCAGAAAGGTCTGTATATTTATGATTGGAAACCTCGAACTTCGCCTTTTCCCAGGACGTGTTGCGGTAAGTTGCACGCTCGATATACCCAAACTGAACTTCGTGTTTCGCAAAACGGCTCTGAACCGAAGTGTCAAACGCTGTCTTTAAGAAGCGGTGGTCATCCTGCCAGTTCATCACCGTTTCAAAAACGATTCTTCTATCCTTACTGTAAAATACCATATCCTGCTGCAGGCTGCTGTTTCTCGTCAGCTGATATTCACTCCGGATCCGCAGCTCAACCGCTCCGCAGGATACAACGCTGCGGCTTAGCAGCTTCGCACAGTCTCTCCATTTGTCCGCGATATCCGCATCCAGATCCCAGTTGTCCCAGGAATCCGGCACATCCTCCGCCACAAGGAACGTATTGAGTGCATAGCCCTCTCCCTTTAGCTGTCTGCCGTTTTCACGGTCGATCAGGGATGAAATGTAACCTCTTTCATCAAAGATCACATCGTAGTAAGGCGTCTGCAGATGATCGCCGTCCAGGACAAACGCAGCTGCCGCCTCACAGCCAGCGTTTTCAACAGGCGCTCCACCCGCCAGCGCTACGCTGCGGCTGCCAAATGCCGGAACGTTCAGTCCATCTACCGCGAGGTAGTCCTGCCCATCCAGCCTTTCAACGATCTGCTGTCCGTATGTGCTGTCGATGTGGCTGTCTTTTTCAATCGGCAGATAAACCGTGTCTTTCCGGTCGAAGGAAAGGGTATTGTAAATCGTCCGAAATGCATGATCTGCGCCATCTGCCGCGCTGTTTTCCTCTGCCATGTCTGCAAGCAGTTCCTTTGTCTGCTTTATCGCTTCCTCGATCACATGCCCAGTCTGTGCCAGCGATTCATCGTGCACACGCGGAATACAGGTTCCGGGCAGGATGTCATGGAACTGGTTCAGCAAAAGAAGCTCGGTCAGAGGTGCAATCGCTTCCCCGCTGATCGTTTTGCCCGACTGCAATGCAGAAAGGACGGTCATATATTCCAGATTTCGAAGGGCAATCTCCGCTTTCCGGTTATTTCTCTTGATCTGGTGCTGATTTGTCAGCGTGCCGCGGTGCAGCTCGAGATACAACTCCCCTGCATAAACGGAAGGACGGAAGCTCTCTTTTTCCAGCTTCTGCATGAAATCACCGACACGGATATGCTCCGTTCTGGGCAGCCCCTCTACATCCTTTAATCGATTTGCAATTTCCACCATTTCAAATTCCGGACCGCCTCCGCCATCTCCGAAGCCATAGGAAAGCAGTCTGCTGTCTGTCACAGTTTTATCCTTGATGCCATAGCCCCTGCAGCCATTGACGCATTCCAGAAGCTGCTGTGCATCCGGCCAGATGTGGGTACGGTTCGTATGGGTAAACACCCTCGTACCGTCAATTCCCTCCCAATAAAATGTATCATACGGAAACTCGTTCGTATCGCCCCATGCCATCTTTGTTGTCAGGAAATAATCCACGCCGCTGCCCTTCATGATCTGCGGCAGGGCTGCGCTGTAGCCGAAGGTATCCGGCAGCCAGAAGCAGTTGGAACGATAGCCGAATCTGCTCATCGTATAGCGCTGTCCCCATAAGAACTGGCGCACCATAAATTCACCGCCGGGAATATTGCAGTCGCACTCTACCCAAACACCGCCGTTGGGCTCGTATCTTCCCTCTGCGATCCTTTTTTTCATCCCCTCAAAAATTGCCGGATAATACTGTTCCATCCAGGAAGTGTGCACCGCAGAGCTCTGGATAAATTTGTAATCCGGGTACTGATCCATTAAAGCCAGCTGATTTGCATAGGTTCTCGCGCACTTTTCCACCGTTTCATCCAGATGCCATAACCAGGCGGTATCCATATGGGAATGACCGATCAGACCTGCAAAGCCTGCATGCGGTCCGTTGTGATCGGAAAGAACCTCCTGTAAAACAGCGTCCGCTTTCTGGGCTTTTTCGTGCCATTCGACAGGATCTGCCAGATCGATATCGTAGTCAATCATTTCGTGTACCTTTAACAGTGCGCGGACTGCGTCCCCTCTGCGGAACTGCTCTTTGGAAAGGAATTCTGCCATCTGGTTTACGATGTGGAGATCGTAGAAAAGGTTACAGATAATCTCGTCCTTCACACAGATGTCCACCTGATCGTACGCAATCTCAAACACATTCTCGCTTTCCTCAAACGGCTGTGTCCCCCGCACGTAATGATGCGAATAATATTCCAGCGCGATTTCCAGCTGTTCCCCTGCCGCCTTTCCCTTTGTCAGCAGGTCGCAGTAATGATATCCGTAGCTGTTCTGAATTACCTTAGAGGTGAAGTTCCCATAGGGCTTTTTGTCAACCCAGAGCATCCCCTCATAGCCCTTGATCTTCGGAAAGATGAAAAGGGTCTGTTCTGCCAGCTTTTCCGGTATGGTATAATCCCCCAGAAACCAGCAATACAATCCCTCCTCCAGCCACTTTCGTCCCCTTTCACACGGACCAAACAGCCCTCGATCCGGCACCTCGTGCACCGGCTTCTTCGTTGTCCAGACGCTCATTTCCACCTGATCCACCGGAATAAACATCCGATCGTGCAGCATTTCTTCCAGACGTTTTAATTTCCGGAAGGTTTTCTCCATTTGTGTCTCTTCATACATACTTTTTACTCTCCCCTTTAAAATTTATGATGTTGTTTTTTATTTTCTTTCCCGTTACCCCTTTTTTCAGTTCTCTGCGGCGAAGCGATTGCACTGTTTTTTCAAATTTTATATAATGAATTATGCAACGAAAAAGAAGTCCGATTCAAGGTTTACAGCATTTCCCCTTTTAAAGAGCTGTCAACCGACACTCGTGAACGATACGAATGGAGCTTTCCCCTTTATGAAACAGGAACTTACAAAACCTTCATCCCTCCGCGCCATTTCCATGCTGGCGGTTTTTACATTTCTCTTTTTGAGCACAGAATATTTCTATGTCAACCAGATCGCTCAGAACGCCTCCAGCGCCCGGACGGTAAACGTCCAGAATTATGCGCTCGGTATCAGCGCGGTCGGCTTTTGCCTCTATCCGCTGCTGTTTCGGTTTTTTCGCGATCGTCTGCGCAGCGCTGTGTTTTTCACGCTTACAATGCTGGCAATCGTCTGCTTTGTAATCCTTGGCAGTCCTGTTCCGCCCGGTCTTCTGACTGCCGTCGGAATGCTTCTGTTTCTGGTTCTCGGCATCCTCGGCAGTGCAGTGCATTACCATTTTCTTTGTGAAATTTCTGACAAAAAATATTTCGCACGCATGGTTGGCATTTCCTATGGATTTGCTATCCTGCTGCAGTTTCTAAACAACAGCCTGATTTCTTCTGCCCTGGCAGAACAGCTGCTGCTTTGCGCCGCGTTACTTTTTATCGTATTTTTCCTGTTCCGGTTTCAGCACCGGGAGGCAAGCCGCAGCTCCCAGATGCCGGACACTGCAAATTCCAGCCCTCAGGTGTCCGATGTGACAAATCCCTGTCCACATATGTCAGACACGTCAGCTTGCGTCTCTTCCGGCAGCACCAACCCACAGCATAAGCTCCCTGCTCCATCTGCCTCCGGTGCCCTGCCGCAGCTCGTTTTGCTGATCTTTCTCGTCATTTTTATGACCTGTATTTTCAGTACACTGGACAACACCGTTACACTGGGACACGCAGACGGAACCATGGATATCGGTCAGTGGCCTCGTATCCTGCTCGCCTGCAGCGGACTTGCTGCCGGGTTTTTGTTTGACCTCCATGACAGGCGTTTCATGAATCTCATCATGTACTGCATTATGATGCTTTCCACGCTCAGCGTCGCAATCCTGCAGCTTGGCGGTTCTTTCCTGATCGGACTGATCGTCTTTTACCTGTCCTCCGGATTTTTCGTCGTATTCTTTACGACCTCTTTTCTGGCGCTGTCCGAAGATACCCGCTGCCCGCGCCTCTGGGCAGGAATGGGGCGTGCCGTCAACAATGCGGGCGCTGCCCTGGTCTCAAACCTGTCTCTCTCCCTGATCGCGTCGGACAGCAGCATCACGCTGATTATCACGGCTCTTGTCCTGTTCGCAACGGTAAGCATTTTGATCGCAGCCTATAGCATGTTAAATGCGCCGGGCGTACAGACTGAGACAGGCGGCACTATGACTCACAAAATGCAGGCAACTTGCGAAGCGAACGCGATCCATAACACAAAGGCCGCCCTCGGCAACGATTCGTCCGCCTCTACGGTTTCGGACATTTCCTCCGATCTGGATTATCCACAGAACACTCCCAATGCAGACCCGTTTTCCACATTTTCCACGGCATTTTCTCTGACTGACCGGGAACAGTCTGTTTTTGACCAACTCGTCAACACAGAAAAGAGCATCCAGGAAATCGCCGACAGCCTTTTCATCTCCCGAAGAACCTGTCAGCGCTATATCACATCCATTTATGAAAAGGTCGGTGCAAAATCCCGGATGGGACTGTACCAGTCCTACATCGAATGGCAGCGCAAAAACCTGTAACCGGAGCTGAAATTATATTTCCCTAAGTCTCAGGAACCAGCTCTTTTAAAATATCCGAATACGTCACAAGCCGGACATTGCCAAGATGTTCGGCTTTTTCTATGCAGCCCTGGGTGAAACCGGTCTTGGCAAACAGATAAAGGAAGGTCTGATCATAATGAAACAAATGGCTACGCTCAACAAGCGTATCCAACACACCAACATCCACTTTTTCATTCGTCCATTTGCATTCTCCAAACAAAGCTGCCTGCCGATCCTGCTCTGCCATAATGTCGATCTCCGTCTGGCTTCTGGTACGCGGATCTGTTCCCCACCAACGTCCCAGCTCCGAAAAATCAACCGGGCTTTTTCCTTTCAGCAGCAATGCCCAGAGATACTGCGAACAGATATCCTCAAAAATATGTCCCATATAATCTGACAAGTGCGGCTCAATCCGCCTGTAAGCCAGTTCCACCGCGCCACGGGCGATGATCGAATTATTTTCCGGAACAAAACGATACCAGAACCGAAACATATTATCCTCGATCGAATAAATTGTTTTGCGCGTCGTTTTTTCTCCATAAGGAACTTCCTTACGAATAATACCAAGTGCAATCAGATTTTTCACATAGGTCGAACAAACATTGGAATCTTCCCCTACTTTCGTCGAAATCTCAGCCATCCGGGATGCCCCTGTTGCTATCGCTGTAATAATTGCATTGTAAATAGCAGGTTCCCGTACCTCCTGCTTCAGCAGACTGGAGGGTTCTTCATAAATTGCGGAGTTCGGATTTAAAAAGGTATTTTTAATATTTTCCTCCACACTCTGATGATCATTCATCTGTAAAAGGTACTGTGGCGTACCTCCTGCAACTCCATACATCAAGGCTTTTTCTTCCGGGCTGAAATACTGGCAATAACGACAGGTTTCCGCAAAATCAAACGGCTGTATTTTCATCTGGGCAGTGCGCCGTCCGTACAGGGGGGCTTTATATGCCAAAACCTGATCCTCCATATAGGACATCGAGGATCCGCAGAGAATCAACATCAGTTTTGAAGCTTCTTTATATTTATCAATCAACAACTGTAATGTGGAAGCAAGGCTTTTGGAAGCGCGCGCCACATACGGATATTCATCGATCGTCAGAATGACCCGTTTCTTTTCTGCCAGTCGGAACACATATTCCAGTGCCGCCTGAAAAGAAAGAAAGGACGTCTCAGCCTCTATCCCGCTGCTGTATTCCATAATACTTTTGCTCAAGTTTTCAAGATTTTGTTTTTCACTGCTTTCAACACCCATAAAATAAATCGCATCTTTATCCTGAATAAAACGACTGATCAAAGCAGTTTTTCCCACACGCCGTCTGCCGTAAATAACAGCGAACTCAAAATGATCCGAATAAAACAGCCGCTCCAGCGTCTGCAGCTCTCTTTCCCGTCCGATAAACATTCTGCCGTACCTCCTGTTTCTTTCATCATAGTATCGAATTACGGTTTAGTCAATTACGATTTACTAAAGTATGATTCGATAAATTGCATTTTTCTCAAATTACCGACTCAAATCGATTCCTAATCCACACTTCTCCCTATTTTCCCCCTGGCGCACCAGCGCCAACCCGCATTTTTCGCCGTTTTGGCGCGCATACGGCATACCCGGACAACCGTCCGATGCGTAGACTGAAGGTAACGAAAGAAACTGCAAAACGGAAAATGCCCGCCTGACGCAAACCGCAGCGCAGCGTTCCATGCAGTCGCATTTTCCTTTGGAAAACAAGGAGGACTCTATGAAGCAGTGTGATAATGGTCATTTCTATGATGAAGCAAGATTTGAGAGCTGTCCGTATTGCAAGGAGAATACAGGGATCGGAAAGACGATGGCTGCAGCGGATATCGGCAAGACAGTGGCTGCCTTTCCGGGCAATCCTGCTGCAGCAGCTGCGACAGCCTTCGACAGCGGCAAAACAGTCGCTGTGATGAAAAAGAAAATCGGTATTGATCCGGCAGTCGGCTTTTTGATCTGCATCGAAGGTCCACACCGCGGAACGGATTTCCGTCTCGTTTCAGGAAGAAACTTTATCGGCCGGGCTGCCGCGATGGATGTTTCCCTGCCAGACGACGATACCGTATCCCGTGAAAGCCATGCACTGGTCACTTACGATGCCAAACACAATGCCTTTTCCCTTTCGCCCGGGCAGGGACGCGGCATTACCTACTGCAATGATGAACAGGTCGAAATGGTTCATCCACTCAAAGCATACGACATCATCGAGGTCGGGAAAAGCCGACTGCTTTTCCTGCCTCTTTGCAGCCAACAGTTTCAGTGGAGCGAGGAATAGCCCATGTTCTTTTTTAAAAAGCGAAAAAAAGTACAGACTCAGCAGCAGCCATCCGAACCAGCACCGGAGTCGCTTTGCGTTACCACCGTTCTGACTTCGGAACAGACCTCTATTCTGGACATTGCAAACCTGCAGGGAATCGGGCAGCGTGAGCAGCAGCAGGATGCCTTCGGAATTTCTCCGGCAGACCGCTATGAAACAGACGGAATTTTAGCCGTTCTCTGTGACGGCATGGGCGGAATGGCGGAAGGACAACGGATCGCAATTCAAACCGTATCCTGTCTGTTAAACCATTTCCCATTTCCTGAGCCGCAGACAAAAGCTGTATCGGAGCTGATCTTTACATGCACCCGGAAGATCTATCAACAGTTTTACGGCCACGGCGGCTGCACCCTTGTCGCTGCCTGGATTTTGGGAAATCAACTGCACTTCTGGAGCGTCGGAGACAGCGACCTTTTTCTGCTCCGGGAACATCAGCTCTATGCATTAAACACCCGACAGGAATTTCAAAAGGACCTGCTGCTGCGTTCCTTTCACGGTGCATTTCCCATCGATGAAGCTTTTTCTGACCCTCAGGCAGGCGCACTTTCCCAATATATCGGGAAGGAGGAGGTCACGCTGGACCGCACCCACATTCCACTTTCCCTTTTTCCGGGCGATACCCTGCTGTTATGCTCCGACGGAATCAGCGATCCACTGACCCTGAAACAAATCCGCGAGGCGATGGAGCTTCCGGTTCAGGACTGCTGCAGCGCGCTCGAAGCAGCAATCCGAAAAGCCGCACTTCCCACACAGGATAACTATACCGCAATCATTTTACATTATTACGGGGAAAAGGAGAATACTGAATGAAAACCAAACAACTCTCTTCTAAACAGCTGATCGCCCTTGTGCTAATCCTGATCGGTGCTGTCTCATCCATTTTCGGCATCACAGGGCTGACCAAAAGCTCCTCTAAGGATCCCTATGAATCCAGAAACGGTATCGTCATGGTCTATGCGACAGTCTATGACAACGAAGGAAACAGCGAAGCCGGAATGGGAACCGGCTGGGCCATCGGCACGCCCGGACAGCCGATTCAGTACATCGTGACAAACGGGCATGTCGTCAATAAAGCCTATACCTATCCCCGCTATGATTCCAGTCTTTACGGAGGGGAAATTGATGTCTTTTTTTCCGCAGCGGAAAACGACTATGTAAAAGCCAAGGTCGTCTACTTTTCCCCTCAGGAGGAAAAGGATATCGCCATCCTGCAGCTGCCCTCCCCGACGGATAAACGGACTGCCCTGACGCTGCGCGACTCCGGCGACATCAAGATCGGCGACACCGCCTACGCGCTCGGCTATCCCGGCAATTCCTCCCAGCGTCAGGATTTTGCCACCTACGATATAGACGATATTACAATCACCCGAGGCATCATCAGCAAACGCACAACCACCTCTTTTTCCACCTATGAGGCATTTCAGATGGACGTTTCCATCGCTCCCGGCAACTCCGGCGGTCCTCTGGTCGACGAAAACGGAAACGTGATCGGTATCAACGTTGCAGGCGCCATTGATCCCAATACCGGGCTGAGCCTTGGCATGAACTATGCCATCATCATCAACGAGCTGACGAAAATCCTGGATGTTGAGCGCATTCCCTACACGCTTTCGGGCTCCGGTTTTTCCCTGTTCCACGGTCCCGGCAGTGCTGTGCTGCTCCTACCCGGCATTCTGTTGATCGCAGCGGGCACGTTTTTCTTCTGGAAGGAAAGGAAGGCTGCAGCCAGCGTTACAAATAGCCGCAGCGGCCTGGGCGACGGTCTGGCGAATGGCGCAGCAAGCGGCTTAAACGGCAATCCTGTACACTCCGGTGCGGCAGGCAGCTCCAGTGCTCATGCGATCCTGCGTGGAATGACCGGCTACTACGCAGGGCAGAGCTTCGACCTGCTCAAGGGAAAGGTTACCATCGGCAGAGATCCTGCGTTCTGCAACATCGTTTATGAAAAAAGCTCGCCCGGCATCAGCAGCCGCCACTGCCAGCTTTCCTACAATCCGGGGGAAGGCTGCTTCGTCCTGACCGACCTCGGTTCCTCCTATGGAACCTTTCTTGGAAATGGGAAAAAGCTCGCCCCGAACGTCTCCGAAAAGCTCTATGCCGGAGATACGTTCTTCCTCTGCGATCCCTCAAACCGTTTTCTCGTTGCAGAGGAATAAACGAGATTTGTGTCTGCGCGCACTTGACACAAACTCGACATGCGCAAAAAACGTGC
>OLOZ01000962.1_pt1 | contig 22060 bp, 18 predicted proteins | sample 1673021 | NCBI WGS metagenome assembly OLOZ01 (sample SAMEA3136747, study PRJEB25190) | human gut metagenome | biome: human gut; feature: human-associated habitat; material: faeces | place: Austria | collected 2013 | reverse complement strand
AAGAAAAGATTGTTTCAACGTATAGCAGATATGATCTTGTGGCTGACAGTGGGAAAGGCGCTTGCTGTATTTCCGCAGACGGTAGAAAATATATAGATTTTACAGCGGGAATAGGTGTAAATTCACTGGGCTTTTGTGATGATGGATGGGTTGAAGCCGTAACCTCGCAGCTTAAGAAATTGCAGCATGTATCAAACCTGTTTTATACACAGCCTCAGGTTGAAGTCGCGGATATTCTTACTGCAAGAACAGGTATGAAGAAAGTTTTTTTCGGAAACTCCGGGGCAGAGGCAAACGAGGCGGCTATAAAGACTGCGAGAAAGTATGGAACAGTTAATAAAGGAGAGAATGCTAATAAAATAATAACTCTCAATAATTCTTTTCACGGGAGAACTATGGCTACCATAACGGCTACCGGTCAAGCAGATTATCATAAGTTTTTTACTCCGTTTTTAGGCGGCTTTGATTATTGTGATGCTAATGATATAAAGCAGCTTGAGAGTATGGTTTCATCTGACACATGCGCCATAATGATGGAGATGATACAGGGAGAAGGCGGCGTACTTAATTTAGATGAGGCTTTTGTCAAAGCGGCAGAAAAACTTTGCAGAGAAAAGGACATGCTTTTCATTATAGATGAAGTGCAGACAGGTATAGGAAGAAGCGGAAAACTGTTTGCTTATGAGTATTTCGGAGTGAAGCCTGATATCGTTACCTTTGCTAAAGGTATTGGCGGCGGATTGCCTATAGGAGGGGCTGTATTCAGTGAAAAATGCTGTGATGTTTTAGAGCCCGGAAATCATGGAACAACGTACGGCGGCAATCCTGTGGCCTGTGCCGGAGCATTGGAAGTGTTAAAGCGTATAGATGATGATTTCCTTGAAAAAGTTGCGGAAAAGAGTCAGTATATCAGAGAGAAACTGATGGAGCTGCCTCAGGTGAAAAGTGTATCCGGAATGGGACTTATGCTGGGTGTGGAGATAGAAGGAAAAGAAGCCGGACAGGTGGTAAAAGATGCGCTTAAAGAAGGACTTATGATACTCACAGCTAAAGACAAAGTGAGAATGCTGCCTCCGCTTACCATAACATATGATGAGATTAATGAAGGCATAAAGATATTGAAAAAAGCTTTAGCATAGATTTGTAAAAAACAAAATAAACGGAATAAAAAAACCTTGATTTGCACATAAATATATTACAACATCGAAGGTTGCTTTAAGGGGAGCAAAAGAAGATGTGAGGGTAATGGTTTATGGCCAATAAGGTTGAGATCTGCGGTGTCAATACGGCAAGTCTTCCTCGTTATAAAGATAAAGAGATGTACGAGATGCTTGTCGCCATAAAGGCCGGAGATATGAAGGTCAGAGAGGAATTCATAAGGGGGAATCTTAGACTTGTACTTTCCGTGATACAGAAGTTTTCGGGGCGTGGTGAAAATCCCGATGACTTGTTTCAGGTAGGATGTGTAGGGCTTATAAAAGCTCTGGATAATTTTGATATGTCTCACGGTGTAAAATTCAGTACCTATGCCGTACCTATGATTATAGGGGAGGTAAGAAGGTATCTCAGAGACAATAACAGCATAAGAGTATCAAGATCTATGAGAGATCTTGCTTATAAAGCTCTTACGGCGAAGGAAAAGCTGGGGAAATCGCTTCAGCGAGAGGCTACTGTAGAAGAAGTTGCTAAAGAACTCGAAGTGAAGAAAGAGGACGTGGTTTTGGCGCTGGATTCTATTCAGGATCCCATTTCTCTGTTCGAACCGGTATTTAATGATGATGGTGATCCTATATATGTTATGGATCAGATACGAGACATGAAAAATACAGACGTGAGATGGATAGAGAACTTGTCGCTGTCAGAAGCGATGAAGAAACTTTCCCCCAGAGAACAGCATATATTGACAATGAGGTTCTTTGAAGGCAAAACGCAAATGGAAGTAGCAGATGAGATTGCTATAAGTCAGGCCCAGGTATCAAGGCTTGAGAAAAATGCGTTAAGCTATATGAAAAAATATGTATAAAAGTAAATAATAACGAAATGGACATCGCCGAAAAGGCGGCGTCCGTTTTTTTATGATCTGATCAAAACTTAAAGTCTTAGTCCGAAATCTATGATTACGTGGTAAGTCTCATGCAAAGATTCCCCAAACCTTTGATTTGGGGAATCTACTGTTTGAAAATGAAAAATAGGACAAGCCATTTTTAGACAAAATTCAACTTAATTAAGTTGACATTGATAAATCTTTAGCATATAATAAATTATCCGAATTTACAGTAATTTCACATGATTCAAAATTTTATGCTCAATCTGTTTTTATTTTATCTCCAGGATCATGGCCATTGATATTCGGATAATAAAATCATATTTTTATAAATGGCAGAAAAGGAGGGTGTTATGACAGACGAAAGAAAGACAGCTGCTTCTGAAACGCAGGAGTTGAAGCGTGGTATCAAAGGCTGGCAAATAGCGTTTATAGGTATCGGAGGCGTAATAGGGTCGTGTTATTTTTTGGGAATAGGCGCATGTCTATCTAGTATGGGACCCGGGGTGCTGGCGGCATTTCTGGTTACAGGTATTATTGTTTATGGTACTATGATTTCTTATTCAGAGCTATTGGTTAACGTTCCGAGGACAGGATCATTTGTAGCTTATACAAGTGAATTCCTTACCCCAACTGTTTCTACGGGATTCGGCTGGGCCTTCTGGTTTAACTGGGTATGTTATGTTCCTTCAGAGGCTATAGCTGTTGCCACCGTGCTGACATCATTGATGGGAACAGACAGTGCTGTGACGTATATTGCTATAGCATTGGGAGCGATGGCTGCGATCACCATAATAAATCTTTGTGCGGTAGATATTTTTGCAAAGATTGAGGCTGGTCTTGCCATCACTAAAGTAATTGTAATCATAGTTTTCGTAATAGCTGCATTTGGAATTTGGGTTGGACTTTGGGGCCAAAGCAATGAGTATACAGGATTCTTGGCAGGAACTGTAAACTTTGCCGGGACTATATCATTTGGCGCTAAGGTGTTTCCTCTGGGAATTATGGCTATATTGGTTAATATGACAGTGGTATTGGTAACATTCCAGGGTACTGAAATAGTCGGCCTGGCGGCAGCAGAGTCACAGAATCCTGAAAAAGCTGTTCCTAAAGCATGCAAGAGCGTTACATATCGTATAGCTCTGCTGTATATATTACCTCTTGTTTTGGTAATATTGGTTTATCCTTATGAACTGGCAAGTGATGCTAATCCGGTATTTTCCGATATAATGAATTTCTATGGAATTGAGTGGCTCGGATTTGTATTTTCGGCAGTTGTTCTGGTCGCAGCATTCAGTTGTGCTAATACAGGTTTTTACGGAACGGTAAGATGTATGTTTGGGCTTTCTATTGAAGGTCTCGCTCCTAAGTTTCTGAGTAAAGTTACCAAAACAGGCAATCCGAGAGCATCTGTACTTTGGACATTGCTGTTTATGTGGATTGTTCTTGTTTTAGGATTGGTTTCGGAGGTTGCCGGATATATGACAGATCTGTATGCGAGTCTGCTGTCATTGTCAGGTTTCACGGGAACCCTCGCATGGGTAGGCATCATTTTATCGCATCTGTCTCTTAGAAAACGGCTTAAAAAGAATGGATATGATCCGGAGGTTTGCCTGAAAGCAAAGGTTTCTAAAAGACAAAGATGGATTCCGTATTTTGCGGTTATCGCTCAGATCATATGTCTGATTATGCTGGTATTTGAAGATGTATTGATTTTTGCAATCGCATGCGGAGCGATCATAATTCCTATGATAGGGTATCAGATAGCGAAAAAAACCGGCAAGTTGAGAGATGTTTCAGAGCTTGCTTCAACTAATGAGAAATCATTTGATGAGTTATTCCCGCCGATAAGCAAAGATACTAAATAATTTCAGTGACTATTATGAGGAGAACGGAAGCATAAAGCTTCCGTTCGTTTTTTTACAGAGATAAAAAGGATATGAAAAAGCTTGTTTTATAAAAATATTTGTTTAAAGTTTCCATGTTTCTCACCAAACCCACAAAAATATATGATAGACTTTTTCCAAAGGAGAATTGCTATGATATTAGAGAAGAATGAAACTTTTGTGATAAACGAGAATATGATCCCTCCGGATATGAGTGTCACCATAGAAAATGCCAAGGAGATCGTAAAGGTGTTTAGTGATTTGCGTATGAGATATCATGCGGCTATTAAGGAGATCAGTACAAAACTCGAGGTGCTGGACAATGAATTCAGTGTCAGATACGATTATAATCCTATACACCATATGGAATGCAGGCTTAAAAGCATAAACAGCATCATGGACAAAATAGAACGTAAAGGATGGCCTAAAGAAATTGAGTCAGTTTATAAGGTTATGGATTTTGCCGGAGTACGTGTTGTGTGTAATTACATGGATGATATCTATACTGTTGAGGAGAGCCTTCTCAGACAAGATGATATAAAGCTTCTCAAAAGGAAAGATTATATAAAAAATCCTAAGGAGAGCGGATACAGAAGTCTTCATTTGCTTGTCGAGGTGCCGATATTTTTATCGGACAGAACATATAATATGCCTGTAGAGATTCAGATAAGAACGATAGCTATGGATACATGGGCAAGTCTTGAACACGAGCTTAAATATAAGAGTAAAAAGGAGCTTCCGGGATATGTAGTTCAAGAGCTTCAAAACTGTGCCAAATCCATGGCTGAAATAGATGCATCCATGGAACGTATACATAAAATGCTTTGATCGGGAAAAATCGGTGAGGCAGGAGAACTTAGGAGAAAAATTAAATGATGAAAAAAATAGCAATAATATGTGTTTGTATCATGACTGTCTGTGGATTATCCGCATGCGGTTCATCCGTATCGTATGATAGTTATGATTTAAGTGATTATATCAAAGTTGACGATTATAAGGGTCTTAAGGTGGCTCCGTACAGTATATCGGTAACAGAAGATGAAATCGATGCCAAGATACAGAGTATACTGCAGAATGCGGCGACGACAAAAGAGCTTGACAAAAAAACAGAGATAGCTGACGGAGATGTGGTGAATATTGATTATGTAGGTAAAGTAGATGGTAAGGAGTTTGAAGGAGGATCTGCTGAAGGATATGATCTTACATTAGGCAGCGGATCGTTTATAGACGGGTTTGAATCGGGAATAGAGGGCAAAAAAGTAGGCGATAAGTTTAAACTTGATCTCAAGTTCCCCGAGGATTATGACAATGAAGACCTAAAGGGGAAGGCTGTTACATTTGATGTGACAGTAAATTCTGCGACGAGGCAGGAGGTCCCGGAATATGGTTTGGATTTTGTACAGAATACTACCGAATATGACACTTTAGAGGAATATGAAGCATCTATTGAAAAAGAAGTTTACGATGAAGAAGAAAAGACCGCGATAGAGAATCAGAAAGGAGAACTTTGGTCCCAAGTTCTGGAAAATACCAAAGTTAAGAAATACCCGGAAAAAGAGCTTGACTATTATATTGAGTTTAACAGTAAACAGATAGACAATATGGCTAAGGAGTATGGAATGAGCAGGGATGAACTTCTGGCCAATTATGATTTTGGAAACGAAAAGGAGTTTGAAGCTACCAATGAAGACAGCAGTAAGTTGTTGGTTAAGCAGGAAATGCTCATAGAATATATAGCCGAAAAAGAAAAACTCGAATATTCTGATGAAGAAAAGAAAGAAGCAATAAAGAGCTATGAAGAAGCAGGATATGACAGTGAGATGATAGAATCTCAGACAGGAAGAAATATGAATGATTATGTTCATATAGAGCTTCTTTATCAGAAAGTATTGGATTTTATTCTGGAAAATGCAGATATTTCAGGTGAAGCAGAAAGCAAGTAATAAGCATATGTCTGTAATATTAATTCTATAATCAGTTGAAAGCAGCCGTAAGGTGTGATAAAATCGTAACGTTAGTTTATCGATCGCACCTATACGGCTTTTGCTTTAGGAGCGAAAGAAACTGTGATTCTCTGGAGAGTCTCAAAATGAGCGCCGAAGGTGTAAGCATAAACAGATAGCTTTTAGTTTGCTGTATGCGATCTCTCAGGCAAAAGGACAGAGCAGGTAGTTTTATATTATTTGGGTCCTCTCCGGAAAGTCGATTATATCGGCTTTTTTTTATCATGCAGAAAATATCAGCGGAGTATGTTGTTTTAGTAGAAACTGCGAATTTGCGCTGTTAATGAGTATCATGATTCACACACAGATTTACTGTGTAATGAAATGTTTTAAAGGAGAAGGAGAAACAGGATGGAAAAAGTTACATCAATTCTTGAGTCAATCGACAGCATAGTATGGGGTGTGCCTCTGATCGTACTTATAATGGGAACCGGCATTTATCTCACCGTTAGGCTGGGAGTTCTTCAGTTCAGAAAACTGGGGAAGGCTTTTAAGTATATGGTGAACAATGAGGAAGACGGTATTGGAGAGGTAACCAGTTTTGGGGCGCTGTGTACTGCTATGGCGGCAACGATTGGTACGGGCAATATTGTAGGCGTTGCTACAGCTGTTGTTACCGGTGGACCGGGAGCATTGTTTTGGATGGTTTTGGCAGCATGTTTCGGCATGGCCACCAAATATTCGGAAGGTGTTCTTGCTGTTAAATTCAGGGAAAATAAAGGTAATGGAAGATTCCTTGGAGGACCGTTCAAATACATAGAAAAAGGTATGGGGCCAAGATGGAAATGGCTTGCAAAACTTTTCGCTGTATTTGGCGTAGGTGCGGGACTTTTGGGGATTGGTACAATAACACAGGTAAATGGAATTGCTTCAGCTGTAAAGGGTTTCTTTGATCCTAATACAGAAAATGTGGTGAACCTGTTTGGCAATGAATATTCAGTTGCCACTGTAGCTGCGGCAGTAGTAGTAGCGTTTATCACAGCATTAGTGGTTATCGGCGGGCTTGAACGGATAGCCAGTGTGACATCAATAGTAGTTCCATTTATGGCTATAGCTTATGTAATAGTATGTTTGTCTATTTTAATATATAATATTGAGAAGATACCGTCTTCTGTGACTCTTGTGATTGAAAGTGCGTTTGGACTTAGAGCCATGACCGGAGGAGCGTTAGGTGCTCTGTTAATGGCTATGCAGAAAGGTGTTGCCAGAGGTATATTTTCAAATGAGGCAGGATTGGGAAGTGCGCCTATAGCAGCAGCTGCGGCTCAGACAAAAGAGCCTGTAAGGCAGGGACTTGTATCTATGACGGGAACTTTTGTGGATACAATAGTTATCTGTACTATGACAGGGCTTACGATAATGGTGACAGGATCATATGATGTTGCGCTTGAACAAGGACTTGAAGGTGTTGATGTCACTTCATATGCTTTTTCAAACGGCCTGCCGTGGGCAGACGGCGTGGGTTCTGCCATACTGATGATATGTCTTGCTCTTTTTGCTTTTACAACTATTCTCGGATGGGACTATTATAGTGAAAGATGTCTCGAATATCTTACGGGAGGAAAGATGGGGATTGTCAGAGTCTATAGATGGCTGTATATATTGGCTGTACTTATAGGCCCTTTCCTCACGGTTTCGGCAGTATGGACCATTGCAGATATTTTCAACGGCCTTATGGCAATACCTAATCTTATAGCTCTTCTTGCACTAAGCGGAGTAATAGCGGCTGAGACGAAAAGTTACTTTGCAAGACTCAGCTTAGGGAAAATAAAAGGATAAAAAATCTGAAAAAACTTAGAATCACGGGAAGAATCATAGTTTTCCCGTGATTTTTGTTGTTTTAAACGGAATGTTGAGGAGTTTTTAAGCAACTGATTAAATAACTTTAAAAAATAAAAAGATTTCTTCAAAGAAGATTTTTATTGCATCGTCATAGTTTGTACAATTAGTGCATATAAATTTATAAACTACAGAAAAGGGGGAGCGAGTATGCTTAATACAGAAGACATCAGGAATAAAGAGGTTATTAATATTTATGATGGTAAGAGTATGGGGTTTGTATGCGATATAGAGATAAATCTCAAGGAGGGAAGAATAGACGGTATTGTACTGCCGGGAGACAGGGGATTCATGAAGCTGTTTGGAAAAGAGACGAGTGATTATATAATAAAATGGAAGCATGTGAAGACGATTGGTGAAGATGTGATACTGGTTGATGTTCCGCCTATAATAGATTAGACAAAAAACACAATATGTAGTAAAATTATATATGTAATTTTGTATATTTATGCGCCCAGGCAAAGGAGGTCCTGTAATGAGATGCCCTTATTGCGAAAATGAAGACAGCAAGGTAATAGATTCCAGACATACGGAAGATGGACGTGCTATAAGAAGAAGAAGGGAATGCGAAGAATGCGGCAGACGATTTACCACATACGAAAAAGTTGAAGAAGTTATTCTTATGGTTATCAAGAAGGACGGCAGCCGTCAGGCATTTGACAGGAGCAAGCTTTTGAACGGAATAATAAGAGCGTGTGAAAAAAGGCCGGTATCTATTGCCGATATGGAGAAGATTGCAGATGATATCGAAAGAGGCCTCAACAATATGATGGAAAAGGAAGTAGAGAGTACATTTATAGGAGAATTGGTGATGGAACGGCTCAAAGATCTGGATGAAGTAGCATATGTGCGTTTTGCATCAGTATATAGGCAGTTTACGGACATCAATACATTTGTAGCCGAAATAGAAAAATTGCTGACTAATAAGAAGAAAAGTTAAACAAGGAGATTTACCATGAATGGATTGCTCACGATAGCCATAGACGGGCCGAGCGGAGCCGGAAAGAGTACGATAGCCAAAGCAGTTGCGGAAAGACTTTGCATAGACTATATAGATACGGGAGCTATGTATAGGGCGATAGGCTATAAAATGAAGAAAAATGGAATATCAGCGGATGAAAGCGTTAAGCTTGCAGCAATGCTTGAGAATACGGATATAGACTTTGTAGCCGGAGATATCATCCTTGACGGAAACATAGTTAATGATAAGATACGAACTCCCGATATATCAAAACGTGCGTCTGTATGTTCTGCTCTACCGTCAGTGAGAGAGAAACTGGTGGCTATACAGAGAAATATGGGAAGAAAAAAAAGTGTAATAATGGATGGAAGAGATATAGGCAGTAATGTATTTCCCGATGCAGAATTCAAATTTTTTCTCACTGCTTCGGCGGAGGAAAGAGCTGAGAGACGGCATAGGGAGCTTGTGGAAAAAGGGCAGTCAGTGTCTTTTGAAGAGGTACTTGAGGATATAAAACAGAGAGATTACAGAGATATGACAAGGAGGCTGAATCCCCTTAGAAAGGCGGAAGATGCTTTGGAAATAGATACTACAGGACTTTCTATAGAAGATGTAACAGATAAAATAATAAAGGAGATAGAGAATAATGGCTACAGTAAGACCTTTTAAAGCCATAAGACCGGCGAAAAAGTATGCTGATAAAGTTGTATCGCTGCCTTATGATGTAATGAATAGAAAAGAGGCGGCAGAAATGGCTGAAAGCAATCCTTACAGTTTTCTGCACATATGCAGATCAGAAATTGATCTTCCCGGCGAAGAAGATCCCTATGACATAGCTGTATATGAAAAGGCAAAAGAGAATATAGAAAAGAATTTGAATGAAGGAATCTTCGTGACAGAAGAACGCCCTGCGCTCTATGTATACAGAGAAGTAATGGACGGCCGTGTGCAGACAGGAATAGTAGGATGTGTAGCTGTAGATGAGTATCAGAATAATACCATAAAAAAACATGAATTTACCAGAGTCGAAAAAGAACAGGACAGGATAAACCATTTTGATATATGCGATGCTGATACTGAACCGGTGTTTCTTACTTACAGGGATGATAAAAGGATAAGAACAATAGTAGAGGGAGTTGTTTCGGGAAGCGATCCTGTATATGATCTGACGGCTTCTGATGGTGTGCGTCATACTCTTTGGATAGTTGAAGACGAAAATGTGATAGAAAACATCACGTCTTTGTTTAAGGAGATACCTGCTCTTTATATAGCGGACGGTCATCACAGAAGTGCATCTGCATGTAAGGTAGGGCTTAAAAGGCGTGAAGAAAATCCGGGATATACGGGAGATGAGGAATTCAACTTTTTCATGGCTGCCATATTTCCCGATAATGATCTTAAGATTTTTGATTATAACAGAGTAATAAAAGATCTTAACGGTCTCAGTTCTGACGAATTTTTAGAAAGAATAAAAGATGCGGGATTTCATATTGAAGACAAGGGACATTCTATATATCATCCGGAAGCTAAACATGTGTTTTCTATGTATCTTGAAGGGAAATGGTACAAGCTTACAGCTGATAGCAGTATAATTCCGGATCATGTGATAGATTCTCTCGATGTGGCCATAATACAGAATAATATATTCGGTCCTATATTGGGGATAAAAGATCCGAGAACTGATAAGCGAATCGATTTTGTCGGAGGAATAAGAGGCTTGGAAGAACTTGAAAAAAGAGCTGAAAGTGATATGAAGATAGGGTTTGCCGTTTATCCTGTAGATGTCAGTGATCTGCTTAAAGTATCTGACAATGATATGGTAATGCCGCCTAAGTCTACCTGGTTTGAACCTAAGCTGGCCAGCGGGCTTTTTATGCACAGGCTTAAGTAAATTAATTGTACGTTTAGGTAAAAGTTATAGTATAACTGCTCCTTTGCATGGGGAAAATACATGCAAAGGAGTTTTTTTATGGGATTAATGGCAAAAAATCTTAAGAGAATATTGGTTATAATCGCTGTTTTGATAACGCTGCTTATATTCAGATTATTTTATATACAGATAATAGGAGGTGATGAGCTGGCAGCTGCAACAAGGGCTCAGTCTCTGATATCTCTTGAGGGGAGCAATACCAGAGGGATAATATATGACAGATATGGCAGTCCTCTTGTGGCAGATAATAAACGATATATTTATATAATAAAAGAAGATAACTTCAGCAGTGACTCGGAACGTCTTCTGGAAGAGCTTGAAGCTAAAGAGATAGATAATGATGATAAGGGATATGTTGTTTATTCATCGGAGGCATATGATAAAAATACGGGAAAGAAACTTATAGAAGGGTCGGATGCATATGTTTTACAAGCTTCGGCAAGGTACAGTGATGAGCAGATTGCAGCTCATCTTATAGGTTACGTGAATAAACAGGATACTTCAGGCGCGGCTGGTCTTGAACTGATGTATGATCAGCAGCTTTCAGGTCTGAATCGACGTATTTATGCGGTTGCGGATGTGAAGGGTAATATATTGCCCGGGAGAGGTCTTGTAATAACATCTGACGGAGAGAAGGATTCTTATGTCAAACAGGGAATAAGAACTACTATAGATAAAGAAATGCAGAAAGCTATTGAAGATATAATAGCAGATATGAGTAAGGATTGTGCTGTGGTAGTACTGGACTCAAAAAGTGGAGGTGTGACGGCAATGGCATGCACACCGAGTTTTGACCCCAATGATATAGATGTTCATATGAAAAGTTCAGGTGATGAGCTGATGAATAAAGTAACACAGGGAGAATATGCTCCCGGATCGATATTTAAAATTGTTGTAGCCGCAGCTGCTCTTGAAAAAGGAATCGATATAAATCAGGAATTTGAGTGCAGCGGAAGTACTCATGTGGGGAATTTAGATATAGGCTGCGAAACAGGCGGAGAAGATGGCCATGGCACAATAGACTTTAAAGAAGCTTTTTCTAAATCCTGTAACAGTTTTTTCATAAAACTGGGGCAAAAGGTAGGTTCTGATGATATTATATCTATGGCGAAAAAGCTGGGGCTTGGAGAAAAGGCTCTGGATGGCTATCCACAGGAAAGCGGCGGGCATCTCATGACAAAACAAGAAAGATACGGAGATGCCATAGGGAATCTTTCTATAGGTCAGGGAGAGACTCTTGTGACACCTTTGCAAGTAGCGAGAATGACAAACGTAATAGCTTCGGGAGGCATAGATAAAGGAGTGCATATACTGATGGAAGAAGAATCAAGTGACGGTCAGGTTCTTTCTTCTGAAACAGCAGATGCTGTTTCTTCAATGATGGAATCTGTTACAGAGTCAGGTACCGGAAAAAATCTGGAGCTTATAGGTGAAGACGGGATCCCGAAAGCAGCACTGAAGACAGGTACAGCCGAATATAGTGATGAAGATTCGTCGAAAACTCACGGATGGATAACCGGATATACACCTTGCGAAGAACCGGAGTATGTAATAACGGTTTTTGTAGAAGGTGGTATATCCGGATCGGCAGAGGCTGGTCCTGTCTTTAAAAAGATAATAGAATATCTGCAAGAGTCAGGAAGTTACAGTAAACCTACATTGGCATAGAAATTTGTCTTATTTTAATAATTTAATGCTGTTCGCAGTTTTTCCAAAGCTTTTTTCTCTATTCTGGAAACATATGAACGGCTTATTCCCAGATAGGAAGCTACTTCACGCTGTGTTCTGGGATTTGCTCCAAGTATTCCGTATCTGTGTATGATGACTTTTTTTTCTCTTTCTGTCAGGACACGATCCAGTGCTTTAACCATATCCTGCACCTGTATTTTCATATTGATATCGTCTACCACAGCATCAGGATCTGTTCCCAGGATATCGTTGAGACTTATTTCGTTTCCATCCTTATCTGTACCTATAGGTAAGTTTATGGAAACTTCAGATGAAGTCTTTTTGGAAGACCTCATGCTCATAAGAATCTCATTTTCGATACATTTAGCGGCATAAGTGGCAAGTCTGGTTGACTTACCGCTGCTGTAAGTACTGACGGCTTTTATCAGTCCAATGGTACCGATGGAAATAAAGTCATCCATTGTGTGATTATTGGATGTGTATTTTTTTGCGATGTGGGCAACTAATCGCAGATTTCGTTCTATAAGTATATTTTTGGCGTTCTCGTCTCCGTTTTCCCATAGTGAGATATAGTATTTTTCTTCTTTATCGGTCAGTGGTTTCGGAAATGAAACACTCATTCTATGTAATCCCCCTCTATAGATTTTTACTATATGCAAAAATCAGAGGGGAAGTGCCTGACCTTAGAAAAACAGCATGCTCTTATTTGATGCTATTTTCTTTTAAAGGAAAGACAGTCTGTACATTGGTCCACAGTAGGATTACATTCATGAGTTCCTACAGTAATGCAGTCCAGTGAACAGTAGTTGGCTGTATTAGCATGGTTCTGACAGCTTTCTACTGTACATTTGATGCTTTTGTTGATGTCCATTTTGTTACCTCCTAAAAATAGATTTGCATTAATTATTATTACCCTAAATCATGAAAATATTAAAACAGTATTTAAAAATAGATGGAAAAAAAGGAATATTATGGTAAAATAATACTGAGTAATATAAAAGGAGAAAAAGGGGAAAATGAATATTAGAAGATTGCCTGAAAATGAAAAACCGAGAGAAAAATTAATGAGGGAAGGAAAGGAGAAACTATCCACTACAGAAATCATTGCTATTTTGATAGGGAGCGGGACAGGAGGAAAATCAGCACTTGAGCTGGCTTCTGAGGTAATTTCAATGGACAGCTCAGGGATAAGATTTCTTGCTGAATGCAGACCGGAAGAACTTATAAAAATAAAAGGAATAGGAAGAGCCAAGGCATGTGAAATATTAGCTGCGGTTGAACTTGGCAGGAGGATAGCAGCGATACCGAAGATAGATAACGTCCGTATAGAAAAATCTTCTGACATAGCTGATATTTTTATGGAGAGAATGAGATATTATAAAAAAGAACATTTTATAAGTCTCCTTATAAACGTTAAAGGGGAAATTATAGAGGAAGCGGAGGTTTCCATAGGAGACTTGTGTTCAAGTACTACTCATCCAAGAGGGGTCTTTATAGATGCCGTAAGAAGAAGTGCGGGATCGGTGATTTTTATACATAATCATCCCTCAGGGGATCCAACGCCAAGTAGCGCTGATATAGAAACAACCAGACGTTTGATAGAATCGGGAGATATTTTGGGGATACCTGTACTGGATCATATCGTCATAGGTGATGGGTGCTACATAAGTATGAGAGCGCAGGGGATGATCTGAATATTATCTTACTTTGGAGGCGGCTGGTGAAAAGGAAAGAAAAATCAAAACATTCTCTTATGAGCATATTCATGTCTGCATTGGGAATTATCCTTGTGGGGAGACTTTTTATGCTTACTGTGGCAGAATCGGATAAGTGGAAATCCTTTGCTGAGGATATGTCAGTTAGAGCTGTTTATGAAACTGCGCCAAGAGGAGACATACTTGACAGAAACGGCAATGTTATAGCCACCAGCAGAGCTGTCTATTCTGTAAATATAAATAGATCTGATATGGATAAGGAGTCTATGATGGAAACGGCTTCTTCGGTTATGGCACTTCTCCAAGAAATGAATGAGGATATTGATGTGACAATGGATGAAGTACGCGAGAATATATCAGACAGCGGATATAATTCATATATGCCCATAACTCTTGCTGAAGATATATCAGAAACGGCTGTGGAGGCAATAAAAAATGCCGGCTATAAGGGTGTAAATATTTCAACTAATTATGTTCGAGAGTATCCTAACGGAGCTTTTGCATCACACATTTTGGGATATCTGGGAAGAATAACTCCGGAAGAAGAGGAAGAATATGTAGATGAAAAAGGATATAGAAAGGACGCCCTTATAGGTAAGGACGGAATAGAGAAAAAATATGAACAGCATCTGAAAGGAACAGATTCTGTAAGTAAGTTGCAGGTGGATTCTTCGGGCGATGTTACAAAGATATTGGGAAAAAGTGAAGTTAAGAAAGGCAAAGATCTTACTCTTACTCTTGATTCGGATCTTCAGAAAGTTACTGAAGAAGCTTTGCAACAGGCCATAGAGAAGGCTTCGGAAGGCGGAACTTTTGAAAGCGAATATGGAGATCAGCAGATGTCGTATGCTGAAAATACAGGATCCGGTGCTGCTGTGGCTATAGATGTAAAAACGGGTGAAGTTTTATCTATGGCAAGTTTTCCGGATTTTGATCCAAATGATTTTGCAATATCTATTTCTGAGGAAAAATGGGCATCTCTTCAGCAGGAGAATCCTTATGATCCCTTAAGCCCATCGCCTATGTATAATGTGGCAGCTATGACTGCAGTACAGCCTGGTTCCACATTCAAACCTGTCACAGCTTTGGCAGCTATGAGCTGCGGACTTGATGAAAATAAATATCTTTATGATGACGGGGCTATAACTTTGGGCGGCAGATCTTACGGCTGTTTTTTATGGAATGATGAAAAAGATACTCATGGATACGTAAGTCTGAAAGAGGCTCTTAAAGTTTCATGCAATTATTATTTTTATGATATAGCTGCAGGCAAAGATTTTGCTTCTGACAAATCTCTTGATTATGATAAAACCATAAACAACGATACTATACTTAAATATGCTAAAGATATGGGATTGGGACAAAAAACAGGTATAGAAATAAATGAAAGTTCAGGGACAATACCTTCTGAAACTTTAAAAGCAGAAGGGATAAAGATGAGTTTGACGAATTATCTGTTGGCAGAAGAGGAGACATATTTTGTCAAAGATACGTTGAAAGATAGAAAGCAGACAAGAAAAAATATAGAAAAAATCGTAAAATGGTCTGATAAAGACTTGACTTTAGAAGAAATTATAGGCAAACTAACTAAAGAGAATTTTGTTAAGGAAGATAAAATAGAAGAACTTGCTTCTGTATGCAAATATACTTATTTCGATCAAATAAAGTGGACTCGGGGAGATACTTTCAATATTGCTATAGGTCAGGGGGATAATGCCTATACCACTCTTCAGATGGCGAATTATATGGCAGCTTTGGCTAATGGAGGCATAAAGAATGATGTAACGCTGATATCGGGAAAAAAGAGCAGTCAAGAAAATTTGCAGAAGAAATCATCGTTTAATAAGAAGGATGTTGATTATATAATTGACGCCATGACAGGCGTCACGAAAGATTCGGATGGGTCTCTTTATGGAGTGTTTTCTTCTTTTCCCTATTCGGTTGCAGCCAAGACAGGAACAGCGCAGAGAGCCGGAAAGAAAAATTCTGAAGATGAACGAGAGTATCTCAGACGTCACCTGCACTTGATAGCGCCGGATATCAGTATGGATCAGGTAGAAGATGAAGCCAAACGTCTTAAAAAGGAATATCCCGATATATATGAAGAGGATTCAACAGCGCTGAGAAGAGCTGTGATCAATAAAAGCAAAAATAAAATAACATCAGATGACATAGATCGCTATAAAGAAGTCTATGATAGTTTTGCGTGGACAGTAGCGTTGGCTCCAGCTGATGATCCACAGATCGCAGTAGCTGTTATGCTTGTACAGGGTAAAACTTCATCCAATGCAGCACCGGTAGTAAGAGAAATTATAGGAAAATACGGAGATAATTTGAAATGGGAAAAGTCATTTTAGTTTCATCAGGTAAGGGCGGCACGGGAAAAACAATGTTTTCCGTGAATTTAGGTGTGATTTTAGCGCAGAGGGGCAAACGTGTCATGCTTATGGATCTGGACATGGGACTGAGAAATCTTGATATATATCTGGGGATGGAAAATAAAGTAGTATATAACATAATGGATGTTATATCAGGAATATGCCGTATAAAAAAAGCTATGATAAAGGTAGACGGATTCGATACTTTGTATTTTATGGCTGCATCTCCGAGACGTGATGACAGGGATATAACCCCTCTTCATATGAAGATATTGTGTGATAAACTCCGTAAGTATTTTGATTATATAATAATTGACTGTCCCGCGGGAATAGGAGATATGCTTGACGTGGCAATGGCACCTGCTGATCGGGTAGTGATCGTTACTGAACCTGAGGCGGCGTCCCTGAGGGATGCTGATGTTACTGAACGATATCTGAGAGAAAAAGGAATCAGAGATATATGTTTTGTCATAAACAAAGTAAAGGCTGAACTTATGAAGGCAGGACTTGTTCCGGATCTTATGACCATACTTAATATGTTCAATAGTCCTGTGGCAGGAATAATACAGGACGACGATAATATACATATATCCACAAATAAAGGAATTCCCATAGTGTGTAAACATGGAACCTATATAGAAAAAAACTTTCAGGAAATTGCTGATAAGATAATAGAATTAGTATGAGTTAAAAGTAAAATACTCTGTGCATTAATAAAATTTTTTGCATGGAGTTTTTTGTTTTGCGAAAATTAAAAAGGCACATGTTGTATCAGTTATGTTTAAAGCTTTTGCCGGCAGCTTACACTGAGTAACAGACCAATGCCCATCATGGCAGATATCATGGATGAACCTCCATAACTTACAAAAGGCAAAGTAATACCGGTTACAGGCATTATACCCATACTCATGGCTATATTTTCGAAGGCCTGAAAGAAAAACATGCCGGCAAGCCCTACAGCAATAAGGGTTCCCTGCAGATCGCTGGCGTATTTGGCTGTTTTAAGTGCGTGATACATGAGAACTGCGAAAAGTGTTATGATGAAAGCGCCTCCTAAGAATCCTGTTTCTTCAACTATAGAAGCGAATATGAAATCAGATTCGGGAACCGGAAGGAATCCCAGATACCCTTGTGTTCCCTGAAGATATCCTTTTCCCAAAAAACCTCCTGAACCTATGGCTACTTTAGAATTCCATACCTGATAATTGCCGGGAAGATCGAGGTTTTCAGGACTCAGGAATGCATCAATTCTTTCTTTTTGATATCCTGCCATAAAAAAGTAAAACATGGGTATGAGAAGGATAAATACGAGGGCCAGACGGAATATCACTTTCAGATCAAGTCCTGAACAGAAAACCATGAATATCCATATGGCACAGAAGACACATCCGCTTCCGAAATCTTCTTTTGATACGATAAGTATAAAAGGCAGACCATACAAAGCTGCCATGATGACTCCTTTTGCACTTGAAAGGGAGTTGCCGGTTCTGGAAAGATAAGATGCCATCAATATCACAAAAATAATTTTTATGGGCTCTGATGGCTGAAATGTTATAAAACCAAGATCAAGCCATGAACGCGATCCATAGAAAGCTGTTCCCAGTCCGGGGATGTAAACAGTCAGGAGAAATATGATACTGAAAATATATAATGGCTTTTCCAGGTCTAAAAAATATCTGTAGCCCAGCATCATAATGACAGAGGCAGCAATGACCCCTAGGATGAGGGCTGCAGATTGTATAAAAACTTCCCTGGAAAGGAAGGTCTCGCTATTGCGGCTTATGCTCACAAGGCCTGATATACCTGAAAGCGAAAGAAGCAGGGAAGCTGCGATGATGTAATGGTTGCATTGTTTTATTATATGAGCAAACTTGTTCATCATTGCCTCCTTCCATTACCTTGACTAGTTAGCCAAAAAAGTCTATAATGTTATTGTGTGCTTTTAAACAATTATTATTACTTTTTATGTAATAAATTGATATTTACAAGTAACTTTGAGTTGACTATAAACTTAAAAATTTCAAAATGGCAGGAGCGGTTCCGCTGTATTTATTTAGGCGGAAGATTTTGCCTGAGATTCGGAAATATCATATGGATATTTTTTATATTACAAAAAGGAGGATGATCAATGACAGAAGTCGTTATAGCAGTTATTGTTGGACTGGTTGCTCTTATAATCGGGCTGCTGGTTGGATATATACTAAGAAAATCTATTGGCGAAAAAACCATAGGCAATGCTGAACAAAAAGCTAAGAATTTGATTCTCGATGCTGAAAACAGAGCAGAAACCCTTAAAAAGGAAAAAATCCTGGAGGCTAAGGAAGAGGCTCATAAACACAGAAGCGATGCAGAGAGAGAAATAAGAGAAAGAAGAAACGAAATCCAAAAATCTGAAAGAAGACTTATTCAGAAAGAGGAAGCTATAGACAGAAAACTTGAAAATATTGAGAAAAAAGAAGAAAGCATTACAAATAAAGAAAGAAGCATAACGAGTAAACAACAGGAGATGGAAAATCTGCTTAAAAGGCAGATGGAAGAACTGGAGAAAATATCCGGATATTCTACGGACCAGGCAAGAGAAATAATCCTTCAGAAGGTCGAAAAAGAGGCGAGAAGCGATGCCGCTGTATTGTACAAGGAGATCGAAGGCAAAGCTAAAGAGGACGCTGATAAAAAGGCCAAGGAGATTATTTCAGGGGCTATACAGAGATGTGCAGCTGATCATGTTGCAGAATCTACTGTTTCCGTAGTACCTCTTCCTAATGATGAGATGAAAGGCCGTATAATCGGTCGTGAAGGAAGGAATATAAGGGCTATAGAAACTCTTACGGGAATAGATCTGATAATAGATGATACTCCTGAAGCTGTGATACTGTCCGGATTCGATCCTGTAAGAAGAGAAATAGCAAGATTATCATTGGAAAAGCTGATTGTTGACGGAAGGATACATCCTGCAAGGATTGAAGAGATGGTTCAGAAATCTGAAAAAGAAGTGAATTCCATAATTAAGGAGGAGGGCGAACAGGCGACCTTCGAGGTGGGAATACACAATCTTCATCCTGAACTGATAAAGCTTCTGGGAAGACTGAAATATAGAACGTCATACGGTCAGAACGTACTTAAACATTCTGTTGAGGTGGCGCATCTTTCAGGCCTTATGGCAGGGGAACTGGGTCTTGATGTAACTCTGGCTAAAAGAGCGGGGCTGCTTCATGATATAGGGAAGGCTCTTGACCATGAGAGGGAAGGAACGCATGTTGATATTGGTATAGAGGTGCTGAGAAAGTATAAGGAATCGGAAGCTGTTATAAACGGTATGGCTGCTCATCATGGGGATTATGAGCCAAAGTCTATTGAAGCGGTCCTTATAGCGGCGGCTGATGCTCTTTCGGCAGCAAGACCGGGAGCAAGAAGAGAAACTTTGGAGTCTTATATAAAGAGACTTCAGAAACTCGAGGAAATCGCCAATACTACGGAAGGCGTTGAAAGATCTTTTGCTATTCAGGCGGGAAGAGAAATAAGAATTATTGCAAAGCCGGATGAAGTGGGCGATGATGCCATAGCTCTTCTTGCGAGAGATATTTCTAAGAGGATAGAATCCGAACTGGAATATCCGGGACAGATAAAGGTCAATGTGGTGAGAGAGACGAGAGCTATAGATTACGCAAAATAAATTAAATTATAAAAGTTGAGGCGGATCAAAATCCGCCTCAACTTTTACAGTGATACAAGCTTAAAGTATTTAATCTTTGTAGGAGATATATATGATTTATCTGGATAACAGTGCGACAACCAAACAGTATCCTCAGGTTACGGAGACCATGATGAGATATATGGAAGAGTTTTTCGGAAATCCGTCATCTCTTTACCAGCTTGGCGTTGATAGTGAAAAGGCGGTAAAAAAGGCCAGAATGACTATCCGTAAAGCTATGGGTTTCGCCGGAGGAAAGATATATTTTACGTCGGGAGGAACCGAAGCTGACAATATGGCTGTTTTTGGAGCTGCAATGGCTCTAAAAAGAAGGGGAAATAAGATTGTGACCACATCAGTTGAACATCCGGCAGTTCTTGAATGCTGCAGAGAACTGGAGAAACAGGGTTTTGAAGTGGATTATATAGGTGTGGACAGGCATTGTAGGCTGGATATGGATGCTCTTGAATCGTCAATTGATGATAAGACTATACTTGTAACTATGATGCATGTGAATAATGAGACAGGTACTGTAATGCCTGTAAACTGTGTAAAAGATATAATGAGAAAGAAAAGATCTCCCGGGATTTTTCACTGTGATGCAGTTCAAAGTTTTGGAAAATTGCCTTTATGCAGTGATGCAGATGTGATATCTGTAAGCGGACATAAAATACACGGCCCTAAAGGAATAGGGGCCATATATATAAAGGATAAAATCAATATTCCGGCTTTTTTACGAGGTGGCGGGCAAGAAGAGGGAAAGCGTTCAGGTACAGAAAATGTTCCTGCTATAGCTGGATTTGGTATTGCTGCAGAGATTTCGGAAAGACAAAGAGCAGATAATTCCATCAGAATGAGTAAGATGAGAAAGTATCTTCTTGACGGACTTTCGGCGGAAATTGATGATGTAATTGTAAACAGCCCCATAGAAACAGGTGTGAGAGAAAATTTGTGCTGCAGTTCCCTTATAAATATCTCTTTTTTGGGAACGAGGGGAGAAGTCTTGCTTCATACTTTGGAACAGGACGGCATATATGTTTCTACAGGATCTGCCTGTTCTTCCAATAAGAAAGGGCAGAGTCACGTTCTCAAGGCAATGGGACTTAAAGATAGGGAGATAGACGGAGCTTTGAGATTTAGTTTTGGCAGTATGAATGATATAGACGAAATGGATATAGTTATAGATAAGGTTTCTTCTGCAGTCAGGAAATTCAGAAGGCTGGGAAGTTTCAGATAGAAGGTGGCAGACAAGTGAACAATGAACATATTTTTATAGTAAGATGCGGAGAAGTGGCTCTTAAGGGAATGAACAAGCCTTATTTTGAGAGAATGCTGGTGGAGAGGATAAAGAAGCTGCTTAAAAAATTCGACGGAATAAACGTAAGAAGACATGAAGGCCTGATATTTGTAAGAGGAGATAAAAGCCTTGATAAACAGGCTATCATAAAAGAAATTTCAAAAGTTTTCGGAGTGGCATCTATAAGCCCTGCTGTAGAATGTGAAAGTACCATGGAGTCTATAGGGGACGCTGCTGTACAATATATGATCGAAGCGATAAAAGAGCGCGGTATAAAGACTTTTAAAGTAGAGGCCAAAAGGGCTGATAAGAATTTTCCTGTAAAATCACCGGAGATAGGCAGACAGATAGGAGCTGTGGTTTTGAAGGAGTGTAAAGTTCTTAAAGTGGATGTTCATAACCCGGATTGTCTTTTATTTGTGGATGTAAGACATGATAAATCATATATTTATCAGGATAAGATAGCAGGTTTCGGAGGGCTTCCTTTGGGGACAAACGGAAAGGGGTTGACGCTTTTATCCGGCGGCATAGATTCACCTGTAGCTACCTGGATGATGGCAAAGCGAGGCATGATAATAGAAGCTGTTCATTTTCATTCATATCCTTATACGAGTCAGAGAGCACAGG
>OLOZ01000941.1_pt1 | contig 22386 bp, 17 predicted proteins | sample 1673021 | NCBI WGS metagenome assembly OLOZ01 (sample SAMEA3136747, study PRJEB25190) | human gut metagenome | biome: human gut; feature: human-associated habitat; material: faeces | place: Austria | collected 2013 | reverse complement strand
TTTTGTCATTCAGTATCCTCCTTCTTCTGTGTTCGAAAGGACTCTCCTCCTGACTTTTTCTAAGCTTTCTAAGAATCCCTTCTGCTTGTTCATTGTGGTAATTCAAGCATTGAAAATTCCTAGAAAATATATTGAAATTAGAAATGGTACAAACCTTCAAGATCTTGGAAATATAATGCTTGAAAGAATTGTACCACAATTAATATATTATGTCGAGATATTTTCCTAAAATAATGCTACTGGAAAGCAACGCTAAAGCAACTATAACCATTAATTGCTTTTTACTTTACATTCACCGTAATACTGCCTTGCACTACGCTAAATCTTAGCTTCATATTATCCTGATCTAATTTTTCCCAGTCACTTTCAGACATGAGTTGTCTGTACGCCACATATGGTATGACGATTGTTTTCGTTTTGCCTGCTGGTATCGACCAAACTAACTCTGAGTTGTCATTCATTTCCGAGAATAAATCCCAGCTCACTGCTGAAGACCATTTTCCAACTTCCAGATTCACCTTGTAAATGGTAAATGACTGCCAGTCTTTTGTAGGATTTTTTATATCTACCGTCAAAACCGGAATCTTGATATCTTTTCCTGATTCTCTCAGGTTTTCCTTTACAGAGTCACTGCAAGAAACCTGCCCCAGAGTCTGCACAGTCAAATCTTTTACAATCATCTGTGTCGCTCCCAGATCTACTCCCTGTTTTGGTTCTTTCCATATGTGATTGACAAGCATAGCTCCCAATCCTGTTCCCAATAGAACTGCCAAAAGACCTATACATATTTTCTTTCTCATAGCAGCTTCCCCTACTCCGCCAGTCCTTCTGCCGCGGTTCCTTCAATCTGAATCTTCTTTTCTCCGGTATACTCTTCTGTCGGATTGCTTTCCGGCACATATTCTTTTACTTCTATCGGCAGGAATTTTGCGGAATATGTCGTCCATTTATTTTCGGCCGACCGCTCATCGTCTTCTCCTTCCCCATATGGAGTATTCTGCTTCGAATCGGTTCCGATATTAATTCCGGCCGCGTACATTTTTCCGTCCTTTGTCAGGATAAATGTATCATCATAACAGGTCGTACCGTAATCATTCGGGTTCACATTTGCCAGATCTGTCCAAATTGCATTCTGCTCAATCTCATCACACCAGACCATTCGTACATTTTCCATGACCTTTTCCGGCTCTGTCAGAAATGTTTTCTCACCAGTATATCCACACTGACCATAGGTATTATCGCCCCAGGTGTACAGGTCACCATTCTCCGTTATCGCTGCTGAACGTCTGTTGGTGGTCGTGACGTAAATTGCCTGATCCAGCATCTTGTGTGGTTCGGTGTACATCAGCGTTCCTTCCCCGTAAATGCTACTTGCTTCGCCGGACATAAACTCACCCCACCAGTACGCTTCCCCGTTCTTTTTCAGTGCAATCGCACAGGTCGCACCAGCCCGCATATAAGCCACATCACTCATCAGAAGCTTCGGCTGGTTCACCACATTTTGCTGTGGATTCATGGCATCGTTTTCGCCTGGTTCTTTTCCAAGAATTCCCTGCAGATTCGCACCTGCACCGTACAGTTCTCCATTTTCCGTGAGATACATCATAAAATATCCATTGGCTGATGCGTCTACATGAACAACATGCTCGGCTATTTTCTGAGGTTCCATGTACTCCTCGTGATACCAGTTGCCCACATCTTCCGGGTGATTGATTCCAAGCTGGGCATAGTAGTTCATGCCCTGTCCCCACAGTACATGATTTTCATCAATATAATATCGGTTGCCTGCAATCACCTTATTCGTAATATAATAATCAGAAATGTGAAAATCTTCCGGCTGGTTCAATAAAGACATATCTGTTGTATAAAATTCCTTCTTTTTCTGATTTTCTGCATTCTTTTCGGCTTCTTCTTTTGCTTTTTCTTCCTTCGATTTTTTCTTCTTTTTGTTCAAATCATCTGTCGCTTTTTCCAGATTCTCTGCCTTCGCAAATACATTTTCCCCAAGCTTTATCTCTCGGATATTCTCCCAGTCACTAAGTTCCAAGGCATAATAACAACGGTTTTCTTCTGATTTTTCTTTCCCTGTGGAAGTCACTTTCGGGACGATAATATCCGCAGCTTCATACTCTGATACGTCTGCATTTGGATCAAACTGAATCTGTTTCTCTTTCCCATTTTTCCAGCATACCGTCATAAGCCCGGCGGTCATTGCCTGCGAATTGTAAAATTCTTCGTCAGTTCCCGCATCTAACAGAATTCCTTTCTCACTCACATACAGATCTTTTCCCCGGTACTCATATCTGCGCGCGTCCTTTTTGACTTTCGGTGAAGTCTTAATGTTGATAAGCTCCTTACCCGTTTTTGCGTCATTCATCACCAGATGCATTTTCCCTTGTCTGCCGGAAGCTTCATGGTTTACATAATAAAGCGTAAGATACTGCGTCCCACCGGCATTTTTCTGCTCATAAATATTTCCATCATAGGCAGACGCATCATCGACAATCCCCAGTTTATAAGAATCTTCTACAATCTGAAAAGACTGGCTCTGCTTAAGCTCCTGCTGTGTCTGCAGCAGCTTGGCCTTCTTTCCGCCTTTTCGCCTGATCTGCAGATCCACTCGCCCTGTCTGCGTCTTCTCACAATACACATTCTTCTTCACAACAATATCATAATTCTTATAAGTGGCATGGGAATTCTCCCAGCGAATCCACAAAACTAGCAGACTGACTGCAATTACAGCCAGAAAAATAATAAGTTCTGCTCGAAACACATTTTTTCTTTTTGTCCGTTCCATAGGCACCTCTCTTTTCCCCTGGTCAACAGTTTCACCGGTTCATCCTGATAAATCCAAAATCCCCATTTATCATAACATTTTTTCTATATATATGGAATCCATTGGCATAACTGGTAACAATCCGGCATTATCTCGCACATTTTCTTGATTGTATGAAAATACCGCTGGCAATTACTATAAGCAACTCCAGCGGTATCTTAATGTCTTATTCTATAAAATTTTAATCAAAGTGAAATTCTTCTAATAACTTCTTCCTACATTCGGAATCTGCAGCCATTTTTACAATATCTTCCGTTCTACCTTGTCGATTTAATTCTATAATCAATTTTGCTATTCGCACTTCACCACATTTTTCGCTCTCTTCAAAGCCTTCCTGCCTGCTTTCTTCTCGTTCCTGCCTCATATGTTCTTCTTCATCGTATTCAAATATGCTCACCCTTAACACCTCTGCTCTGTTCTTCCGATTTACTTTCATAAGCATCGGATAAACGTAAAACACTCTGTTCCGGCATCTTGGAAATATAATGCTTGAAAGAATTGTACCACAATTGATATATTATGTCGAGATGTTTTTCTAAAATTAATATAGTCAGAATTGTATCCAAATTAATTTATTCAACTAATATTGCATTCATGTAAAATAGTGTGATTTTTGCCTTATTTTTCACACTAAACTGCACGAACTTTTCTTAATTTTTTTCATTATTCTACACATAAGCACTTCATTGGTCTGACTTAATTGTCTTTATTAATCCTCCAGCTCCCGCGGATCTACACCCTGTTTTTTCAGCTTCAGATACACAATTTCCCGGAACAGTGCATATGCCACCGACACGATCGGTATAAATATCAGCATTCCGACTACTCCCATAAGGCTGCCTCCGATGCTGACCGCTGCCAGCACCCAGATGGACGGCAGCCCTACAGAATTACCTACTACATGCGGATAAATCAGGTTCCCTTCTATCTGCTGGAGCACAAGAAACAACACGATGAACATAAGCGCCTTCATCGGATCGACCATGAAGATTAAAAATGCTCCCACCGCACAGCCTAAGAATGCTCCAAAGATCGGTATCAGTGCGGTAAATGCGATAAAAATTCCCACCAGCAGTGCATACGGCAGCCGGAAGATCGTCATGGCCAGTACGAACATGCTTCCAAGAATCACAGCCTCCAGGCACTGCCCGGTCAGGAAGCTTGAAAATGTACTGTAAGTCAGGGAAGAGACTTCCACCACAGCCTCCGCACGACCTCTTCGTACGAATGCAAACAGTACCTTTTTCGCCTGTATCCCAAGCTTTTTCTTCTGCAGCAAAATATAAATCGCAAATACAAAAGCTATGACAAATGTTGAAACTCCGCTGATAATGCTTTTTGCAGCGGTAAGTGTCGAATTCAGCATATTTCCTGCACCATTTTTCAGGAAATCAATCAGTGTCTCCACAATCTTGTCCCAGTCAAACTGTACACTGTTGATCAGTTCGACAACCTCCTTGTTTCCATGAAAGACCTCTTTCCCCCACGCCTGTGCATGTGGGATGAACTGGGTAATACTCTGCCCCAGATTTCCAAATGTATTTACAAGCTGAGGTACAACACCAAAGATCACTACCGTCAACACGCCAACTACGATACAAAGTACACTCAACAGACTCACCGGTCTTGCAAGCTTATCTGCCACTTTATTTTTTCTTACTTTTTCCGTAAACAAGTGCCGCTCGATAAAGTTCATCGGTACATTCAGTACAAATGCGATGGCTCCTCCAAGCAGAAATGGAAAGATCAGATGTCCCACATATCCCAGTACCTCCAACACCTCTTCATATTTCCACAGCACCACGATCAGCAGTGCTGTAAACAAAATCAGCTCCCGGATTTTCCGCATATTTTCCTTATTCAGTTCCATTTAATTCCTTCCTTTATTCAATATCCTGTCAAATCCTCTATTTCTTTCGCGTTCTGATCCATTTCAGCAGCTGAATAACCGGCAGATTCAAAAGAGCCAGTCCATATACAGTCATCAACTGTGCCACCGTCAGTGTCTGCACTTTGAACATTCCCTGAAGCGCCGGGATCATCAGTACTCCTGTAATCAAAAGCCAGCCAAGTACAAATGCTCCGATCAGATAAATGTTATTCCAGAATCGTTTCATAAAAATGATCGGTTTGTTTGCTTTACAGTTAAATCCGTGAACCAGACGGCTACTGCAAAGTGTTCCAAATGCCATCGTACTTGCCAGCACTGCATTTCCATCGCGATATCCGATCATAAATGCTGTCATGGTCATGATTCCGATACACAGACCTTCCACTCCGATGCTTGTAAGAAATGGTTTTGTCAAAATGGACTCTCCCATGGCACGTGGTTTTTCTTTCATCACTTCTGGATTATGCGGCTCCAGTCCAAGCGCGATCGCCGGCAGGCTGTCTGTCAGAAGGTTGATGAACAGCAGATGTACCGGTGCAAATGGAACCGGCAGACTTGCAAGTGATGCGTACAAAACTGCAAGAATCGCTGCAAAATTTCCGGAAAGCAAGAACTGAATCGCATTTTTAATATTCTGATAAATGTTTCGTCCATTTTCCACTGCCTTGACGATCGTTGCAAAGTTATCATCCGTCAGCACCATAGCTGCCGCATCTTTCGCCACTTCACTTCCCGTGATTCCCATAGCAACTCCGATATCTGCCTGCTTCAGTGCCGGAGCGTCATTCACTCCGTCTCCCGTCATTGCCACAATATTTCCACGCTCCTGCCATGCCCGCACGATACGGATCTTGTGCTCCGGTGAAACTCTTGCATACACAGAAATGTTCGGTACGAACTCCTGGAGTTCTTCGTCCGTCATGTCTTCGATGACCGCACCTTCACAGGCTTCCGACATATTTTCCAAAATTCCGATTCGTTTTGCAATGGCCGCTGCTGTTACTTTGTGATCGCCCGTAATCATGATTGGCTTGATTCCTGCCTTGATACATTCTGCAACTGCATCTTTAGACTCCACTCTCGGCGGATCCATCATGGAAATCAGTCCCAGGAATGTCAGGTCATTTTCATCATTTAATGTAAGCCCCTGCTCCTGTTCCATCGTCTTAAATGCAAATGCAAGAACTCGCAGTCCGTTTTCTGAAAAATGTTTATTCTGCACTTCAATTCTGACGCGGTCTTCTTCTGTGATTTTTCTTAGAGTATCTCCATCCTGAATGTGGCTCATACGCTCAAGAAGCACATCGACCGCACCTTTTACGACCATAACGTACCGTCCGTCTATAAAATGCTCCGTGGACATGAGTTTTCTGTCACTGTCAAACGGTACCTCGGAAAGCCTTGGATACTCTTCACGTACTTGTGCATAATCTTCTCCCAAAAGGCTGCCAAGATTAATAAGAGCCGTCTCCGTCGGATCCCCAATCTCCTGACCATTTTGATTTGTAGAATCATTGCAAAGCATACTGAACATCAGTAACTCTCGCTGTGCCGGATTCTTCAGATCAATCTCTCCGGAACAGACACTCTCACCATTTACATAATAATTTTCCACAGTCATTTTATTCTGCGTCAAAGTTCCAGTTTTATCAGAGCAGATGATTGACACACTGCCAAGTCCTTCGACCGCCTGAAGCTTACGGATGATTGCATGCTCCTTCGCCATCTTCTGTGTACCAAAGGAAAGCACGATGGTCACAATAGAACTAAGCGCCTCCGGGATAGCTGCTACCGCCAGCGCTACCGCAAATAAAAATGCATTTACAATAGATTCTCCACGGATCACGCTGATGGCAAATAAAATCCCACAAAATACAAGGATTGTGATGGACAACTTCTTACCAAAATCATCCAGATTCTTCTGAAGCGGTGTCTGCTTCTCTGATGCATTTTTCAGAAGCCCGGCAATCTTACCGACCTCCGTACTCATTCCGACTTCCGTTACTTCATAAGATGCTCGCCCATAAGTCACGAAGCTTCCGGAAAATACTCGGTTCGTCTGATCTCCGAGTGCTGCGCCCTCCGGCACTTCATCTAAAAACTTCTCCACTGGAAGACTCTCACCTGTCAGTGCACTTTCGTCCACTTTAAGACTTGCAACTGTAAGTAACTTTCCATCTGCTGGGATTAAGTCTCCCGCCTCCACAATTACTTCATCACCGACGGTCACTTCTCTCGCCGGTACCTGCATTAACTGCCCGTCACGCACGACCTTCGCATCCGGTGCCGACAGCTGCTTCAAACTATTCAGCGACTGCTCCGCCTTCACCGTCTGCACCGTTCCAAGAATCGCATTCATCGTAATAACTACAAAGATTACAATCGCACTCTCCACATCTCCAAGAAATCCTGAAATCACCGCGGAGATGATCAGAATAATTACCAGAAAATCCTTGAACTGTTCTAAAAATATTTGAAAGACACTTTTTTTCTTTCCCTCTTCCAGTTCATTCGGTCCGTATTTCTTTAGATTTTCCTTCGCCTGCTCATTTGTCAACATAATTTGTACCTCCTTTTTCCTATTATGGCTCATCTGGTGTACAAAAATAGAGACCTTTATTGCACACCAAAAATATGCAATAAAAGTCTCACCATTTCATTACGATACGGATGATCACTCATCGTACTGACGACATCGCAAACGCCTGATTTTCTACTTTGCAAGACTGACAGGCGCCAGTTACTCCCTTTTATTAATGTTAATATAGTCGATTCTTTTGAATCTGTCAACGGGGTTTTTTACCTTTCCATCAAAAAATCTATAACATTCTGATGTATAATTCCATCTCGTGAAAAGATAATATACTACTCTTTTTATAATCTTATTTCATTATACTGGAATAAGATTATTTTTTCTTTCTATTACTTTTCTTTTTATTGCAGTTCTTTTTCTCTTTATTTCTTTTCATTTGCTTCAGATAATATAATTTACATATCTCATAAAGAGTGTATATTGCATTTTCGTCTTCACATAGACTTCCGTCAATCAATACATCTTTTATAACTTCTCCCGTTTCTACCACTTTAACTGTCGCAATCTTTCTTTTTCTTTTTTCATACCAGCTTACAATTGTACATGTTCCTATTTCTGTTGGATCTGGCTCCTCAGCCGATATAAAACAATATTTCAGATTATACCTGGTCAGCTTCTTATAGCGTTGTCTGAAATTTTTATTATTCATCTTTAATACAAAATAGAAATCCAATCCTTCGGAAATTATTATATATCCTATTCCTATTATAAATCCTACAGCTTCTCCTCCGAATGCTACAATGAATATAGCAATTACTGTATATATAATAAATCCTATACTATGTATTAACGTCGAATAATACATCTCTTTAGGAATGTCTTTTAAACGAGTATCCATTTTTTTAAATAAAAATTGAATTTGAGCCGGCGGCTTAATGCAATCTTCCCTTGGATAATCAGGTAGAATATTTTTACGATTTTCAATAGTTATATGCATATTCAAAAGCATAAGTTCCGCAAGCCAAACTGCAATTGTAACATTAGGTATCACATAATTAAATATGAACTCTAAAATAAACCAAATTATTATCAGCATATTTTTTACCTTCCAAATCTATATTCTTTTCCCAATCATCCAGTGTCCATATATGCCACATCGTTTTATTTCCTCTTTCTGAATATCTTTTTAGCTTCCGTTTTTTATAAAAATTTAAGGACCTAACTTTTCGACTTTTACGATTATCGACGTACGATCTTCATAAAATATCCTATACTTTACTCCTTCCTCAAAATCATCCGGATAAATCTTTTTCTTCGAATGTGAATCCAAAATAAATTCTGTTATCCCCTCATTATCTTTAAATGAATACTCCGTTTCCCCATATGTCCTATAATGGTTCAATCCGTCATAACTCCCCTCAAAATATTTGATTTGAGGATGTGCGGTTACATATGTATAATATATTACAGTACTTATTGATAGAATTATACACAATATTCCAAATAATAAATCTATCATCTCTTTTTTCTTTTTTTCAACGGAAGACTTGCGATGATAATAAGAATTCCCCCAATACCCAAAAATAAACCTTCCATTCTCATCACTTGATAAATTCCCGTCAAGTTATACATACTTCTTCCCCTTCCTAACGAATTTACTTCTTTTCAATGTTCCGGTCAAGTTCTCCTATATTATAAGTATAAATTACTACCTCCGTTCCAGTTTTGTCAATCAATCCTGTAAGTTCTCCCCGGATATTTTTCTGGCATAATCCAGGGAAATCCAACCACTTCCACTTTTCAGTCTTCCCCACCTGGCTGCTCCCTGGCCATCTGCCTCTTCCTCAATGGTAAAAACGCCCACACTAGTATATCTTCCTGTTTTTCCATAATTCGTTCCCGGACCTTTTCTGATATTCAGATTAGGAATGGATACTCTGACCAGATATGGCTGAGTTTCTGTTCTCCCGCTATCTTTCAAATCATCCTTTCCGTTTCCTTGTTCCATTGCTTTCTTCACATCTTTGCGAAATCCAGTCATTGTATATCCCATCTGAAGTCCTCTCCACAAATGTTCCGGATCTCCATGATCAGATGCGATTCCTCTGGCATGTCCTTCTCGGTGGCTTAGAATTACACCATCTTTCATTGGATCCATCCCATATTGCGCACACAGATATGAAAATAATTCGACCGCAGATTCATATGTACGCTGTACAACCTTTCTTGCCTTTCCTAAATCCGAACATGAAAATATACTTCCTCCAGTATAGACAATACAGTCCGGCTCACACAGTTCTACACCTATATATTCATTATTTCCAGCTCCTCCACAATGCCATCCTCTGTGATTCCACGGCAACGTCTGGTACACTGTCCCGTTATTTCCATCAATAAATGCATGTACACACGCTCTTTTATATTCTGCCCGGTTCCAGCTTTTTATAAATGTAGCTGCATCCGGCTGTGGACATCCTACTGAATGAAGCATCAATCCTTTCACCTTTATCTTTTTTCCTGCTTTATAGCAGGGGTTTTCTTTCATAATCTCTGATACTATTTTCACGCTTCTCACCTTCTTTACTCTTACTTTGATTTGTCTGAATGTTCTGTTCAGTTTCTCTCAGATTCCCTCTTCATAATGTCAATTACTTTCTGTATTCCCTCCGGCATAGGCATTCCCATCAGCCCTGCATTTTCAACAATCGATACCAGCTCATTGACAATAAATCCGATACACACTGTATCTCTCACATAATTCACTCCCAGCAGCAGATCCAGTTTGGCTGCAATCAGAACATAAAATAACATCATGCCCTTTCTGCAAAGACCTTTAAATCCTACCCTGCTTTCCAGTGTGCCATTCTGAGATTTTGGACTTTTTCCAAATACCACTGGTAACAGGACACCTCCTGTCAGCCAGTCTATTACCATAAACAGCAACAATGTCTGCAATGCCTGATCCCATCCTCCAAAAACTGTGGCAATTGCACCACCTGCCAAACTAATGACTGTATATATTTGATATTTCATTTTTTCACCTTCCTTCCCTGAAAATGAGTGCAAAAAAGGAACGACCGGTAGACAAGCCGCTCCTTTTTACTTTTATTTTTTCTTTTTATTGCTTTTCTTTTTATTGCAGTTCTTTTTCTCTTTATTTCTTTTCATTTGCTTCAGATAATATAATTTACATATCTCATAAAGAGTGTATATTGCATTTTCGTCTTCACATAGACTTCCGTCAATCAATACATCTTTTATAACTTCTCCCGTTTCTACCACTTTAACTGTCGCAATCTTTCTTTTTCTTTTTTCATACCAGCTTACAATTGTACATGTTCCTATTTCTGTTGGATCTGGCTCCTCAGCCGATATAAAACAATATTTCAGATTATACCTGGTCAGCTTCTTATAGCGCTGTCTAAAGCTAGGAAGAACATATTTTTCTGGATAATACCTTGGAGAACGTCCTATTGATTCAATTGCCTTTCTTGTCCCTTCAGTACATGCTAACCATCCAAGATAACACATACAAAAAATGTAACCAAATATTCTTAAAATCACTCCATATATTGTCATTTCTTCCTTATCTTACAATAACATTTTCTAAGGATGTTCTCTTGTTTCAGCATAATCTTCTAACACATAATCCGCATAATTAGTTGCCTGACGTTCTTTCCCTATTGGAGTTAATTTTATTGAATTAATCCATTGAAAATAATGTGTCAACTCATGTGCCATACACAGCAGTATATTTGTCAGCGCACCATCCTTCCCCCATTTCTTGCATAATTTTTCATAATCTCCTGCTGCCAGACGTATGTATGGTTCAATCGTATAGTCATCTGGCATACACCAAAATATTCCACAACATTTGTCTCCATCCATTGCTATTATACGCTCACGTGCCTTTACATATATGACCACTCGAATCGGGAAAAAATATTCTCTTCTTAAAAAAACTGCAAATTCCTTACATGCTCTGCGTACCTCGCTATCTACCTCTTTATCAAACCGTAACCTCAGTCCACACCGATGGCCACTTCTTTCCAAATCTATATTCTTTTCCCAATCATCCAGTGTCCATATATGCCACATAGTTTCATTTCCTTTCCTAAACATTTATCAGCTTGGATAATATTTCGTATGTCCTTTTCGAGATGGGGTATGCTTTTTGATATGAGCTGGCTTTTTATCACGTCGGTTATTTCTTGATTTGAATTTCGAACCTCGTCTTGCTTTCTTTTTTACTTCTCGTCCCTGCTTCTTTTGCCCCGGTCGTCCATAAGGATCCACCTCTTCTTTACTTTTTTTTCTTGATTTTTTCTTTGTATATCTTATTCCAATCGTTGCAATTCCAACTACTGCAATTGCAATGATTACTGCCCAGCCTGCAGGTGTAATCGCTCCTAATCCAGCAGCTAGTGAACCCGTAGCCATAGTTCCGCCTCCTGCAAGTGCAAGTTGCCAGACTGCTCCATCTTCATCTACTCGGACAACTGGATTATTATCACAATACACATATAAATTCTTATCCTGAAGATCTGACTGAATTTCTAGAACATCTGGATCATCCGCATTCAAAAATCTTCTTGTCTCTGGATCGTAATAACGGCTGGATATATAATAAAGTCCAAGTTCTACATCGTAGTAATACTCACGATAACGGAATGGATTCTTCTCTGCCAGTCCTTTTCCTGAACGGTCGGTTGTTCCCGTCAGAAGTCCCCATGTATTATAAGTATAAGTTACTACCTCTGTTCCAGTCTTGTCAACAAGTCCTATAATATCTCCCTGGATATTTTTCTTATAGAAGTATCGCTCTCCTTCATACTCCATAGCAAAAAGTTTGCCCTGATCATCATATAAGAAATCCAGTCGTGTTCCTTCGCTGCTCTTCTGTGCAAGAATCGATGTTCCGTTTGTGTAGAATTGTGTTGTTACTCCGTTTACCACTTTTCTGATACGAATTCCATCTGCATCATAACTGTGACTCTGCGTCACACCATTTCCTGTAATCTTTTTCAGTTTGCGGCCCTGCTCCCATTCCATAGTCATTCCACGGTAACTAATTGGATTACCCATTGCATCATAGCGGATCTTCTGACCTCTGTACTCAGTAAGCTGATCTTTCCATGCACTGTTTCCGTAAGTATAAGTTTCTATAGTTTTTGCTGTACCAGTCACTGTATCAGCTTCTGTATAAGCATAGGTCTTACAGGTTGTAATATTGCTTCCGGCATCATATGTATACACAATCGTCTGGTTCTGCCATCTGTTATCCTCTCGAATCAACTGATTCAGCTCATCATAGAAATATCTTACTTTGCGGACTTTACTGCTTTCGTTTCTCTTCTTTTCCCAGATTTCTGTAATGTTCCCGGCAGCATCGTAGCTGTAATACAATGTTCCGTCTTCTGTTTTCACAGACTCAATCAATGTCGTTGTAAGTCCCTTTTCTTTTCCCGGAACATAGGTATATTCTACTTCCATTGTCTTTGTATCAGACAGTCTGGTAATCTGTCTGTCCTGTCTGCCAAGTACGTCATAAATATAATCGACACAATCTTTTCCATTGATACGCACGCCGTAATTCAGACCTGGTTTCTGAAGTTTTTCTGCCTCTCCATAGATATATTCAGTTGTATTTCCTTTACCCTCTACAAGATAAGTACATGATTTCACACGATTTTTATCATCGTATACTGTCCGGAGTCTCATACCGTCTGATGAGTCTTTTCCCAGAATTCTTCCGATAAAATCATACTGATAATGATTAATCTGATTGTTCCTGTGGTTCACATGACACACTACATTTCCATAATTATCATAAGTATTGGTAAATAACTTTTCTTCTGTTCCGTCTTTTTTCACCAGATACTGAGAGATTAACTGCTCCCTGTCATCATATTCATTACGGATGGACTCCCCTGTCGCATATGTCACCCGGTCTGTCAGACCATTTCTGTTCTTATAAGCTGTCTTCTCCAGTACAGTGCCGCCCACAGATATCTCTGTCTCATTGCCGTAACTGTCATATCCATACTGGTAAGTAACCCCATGATTTCTTTTAACTGTTTTCGGTTTGTCCTTATCATATGTGTACTCTACCTGCATCTCCTGACCGCCGACCGTTCTTTTAACAGTTGTCAGACGGTCGGTATTTGGATCATAAGTATAGCTTGTCTCATTGCCTCGTGCATCCGTTATTTTGCTTAATAACTGATTTTTCTCATCGTAAGCATAATTTGTCTCATTACCTCGCGCATCCGTAACCTTTTTTATCTGTCTTCCATCAGATGTATATTCCATGGAGAACTCCATACGGTCACTGCACTCTTCCAGAATCCACCACTTATTATCCTGCACTTTTGTATGTGCCGTCATTATAATATCTGCATTACAGTCATAGGAATAATTCATGACATCCAGCGCTGTCCCATCTTTGCAGACAATCGCATACCCGGTTCCTTTTCCCGGTTCTGTCTCATCAAACCAGAAGAGTTGATTCTGCTTTCCGTCTGATTTTGCTTCCAGTGCAAGTCTTGGATATCCACTGGAATTAGTTCCAGATTTTGCAAGTATCATTCCCGGTGCATGCAACGGCTCCAGATAATAATAGATTCCTTCATATTTTGTGAGACGGAACTGCTGATTCTTACCGCCATTGTAATAATGCTGCATTGCTCTTGTTCCTGCCGCTGTGCCGATTCCTTGTACATCTACATACTGCCCGGATCTGCGCCCACGGATGTAATAGACTTTTCCATCTTCCGGCACTGCAGATACACTTCCTTCATCTGTCGGTTCAAAATGCCAGTTCTGGAATGTATTGCCTTCTGTCAGTGGATAATTTAATACTGCCTGTCCTGCCTCAGTACTCTTCGCCCAGTTGGACGCACCTTTCTTGTCATTAGTTCCTTTACTGCTCAGCTGATAGCTTCCATCCTGGTTCGGATGCAGTCTCCATCTCTGAGAATCATGATTATTGTGGCTGTAAATCTGTATAACTGCACCGTCATTCTGTGCATTTCTCTTCAAATCTAATCTTGTTCCAGGTGCATTCTGAGGCTCCAGATTGATATATCCATCTTTACAGTCAATTACCTTCCATTTCTGATTATCAGCACCGGTAAATACCTGAAGCAGAACCGGTGTAGACAATTCTTTTCCCTGAATTTCCATATAATGACCGGAATACTGATCACGAATGTAATAGATTCTTCCCGGTGTTACTGGCGCCAGATGCTTCCCAGCTTCTACCGTCATTCCAACTGGCTGCCCTTTTTCATCATATGTAAAGCGGTATCGTACACCTTCTGAATTTGCCGCATTTGTCAGATGTTTCTTACTATCATACCCATACTCAAATGCAGTTCCCTCAATGCCTCCCATTCTGGTCAGTGATGATTTCTTATCATAGGTAAACTGTGCTTTCTCAGCTGCACTGACAGCACTGATCAGATTACCTTCTCCGTCATAAACGTAGCTTTCTCCATCATCTCTTGTCAGCTGCATTCCATCAATCATAACTTCATTCATCTGATTGTCATACTGCAGATATACATGGATTGCACTGTATGTTTTATTCGTCATATTATCTCCGTCATCTGTGCTGAATACTCCACCTGCGAACTGCCAGCCATTAATATTCGGATTACACGGGAACTCGTGCTTCTTCACATCATTATTTCCATAGACGACCTCTGCTACAAGCTGGAATTTCTTATCTGGAATTCCACATCCTTTTACATAACAGCTCAATGAATAAATATCACCTTCTGAACCGGACACATGCACCGTCTGCTTACAGCTGAGTGCCTTGTCTCTGCGTCCTGCCATAACAGCACAACGACCGTGTGTACTGTCGGTCTTATATTTTGTTCCCTGTACATCTGCGGAAAATGTCCAGTTCGCCGGTGCACTTTCTGACAGTGTTTCAAATCCGGAATTCAAGAGAAGATTTAATTTATTTGCTGCTTTTCCTTCTTCCAGCTGCACACCGCTGATATACATAGTTCCGGTCATACCGAGAATTCCGGCAAATACTGTCACCGTTTTTTGCTCTGCAAGTGTAAATGTTAATGAGATTCTCTCCCATCCTCCATCAACTTCACTGTCCGTTGGTTCTGTCAGCATGCGGTCGCTCTGAATTCGCGTTCCATCTGGCAAAAGTACCATCAGGCATGCACCTTTTCCATCTGTATTTCCATTACTGTCTGCCTTTATATCTGCTGTCTTCATGTATGCAGACAGTGTATAAGTTCCCGGCTGCAGTGTTACATCCTGACCAATTCCTTCTTCTGATTCTGCGGTTGTCTTTGCAAGCTTTGCGCTCTTTGTTCCAATATAGCCCTGATCTGTGGTAATCGTACCTTTCTTATTCTCTGAGAGGTTGTAAGTATACCAGTCAGTCAGACCATATGCTGAGTCAAACACTGGATTTTTCAAAAGATTATACACCGTCTTTTGAACAGTTCCTTCTTTGCCAAGCTTATGATTCTTCATTCCTGATGTGTAATAACTGTAACAGTTGGCATATCCATCATTTTCCAGCACATCAGTCGGGCGTCCCATATTATCAAAATGATAGACTGTCTTCTGATTATCAGCAGTCTGTTCAATATCTCCATCCAGTCCTGGTTCCTCAAAAGTGGTGATATTACCATTTGTATAAGAAATCTTCATCTCCTGTCCAAGCTGATTTTCTGAGCCTTTTTCCGTAATTCTGCTGATTCGAGGTACGCGAAAATCATTGGTATACTGATAAGAAATGCTGTATCCCTCTGGATTTGTCACACTTAAAAGTCTGTGGCCGGAATCATAAGTAAAGGTTGTCTTCTCTCCATCCGGATAAGTAATTGTGGAAAGATTTCCTGCATTATCATACATATACTGAATCAGTCGTCCACTTGTATCTTTGATTGCTGTAATTCTTGAAAGGGCCGCATCATTTTTATAGACAAATTCAATCTTTGCTCCAGTCGGATCCGTAATGTACGGAATATAATTCTGAGTAGAATTTGGCTCATACTCATAAGTCACTTTATTTCCATCCGGGTCTTCATCAAAACGAAGATATCCATCCTTTCCAAAGGTATATTTCATCTTGTCCTTTGTCTCTATGCATTTCCAATGATCATAATCTGCACCTGTAGAATCTGTAATAATAAGACCAAGTCCATCTTCATCCTTTAATTTTCCGCCATCTGCAGTGTCTTTATAAAAATAATGCTTTGTTCCATCTGCATCAGTATAGACATATGGATAATCTGTAATGCCTGTTGACTCAAGCTTCTGCAGACAGCTCAGTGTCCATCCATATCCAAGACGGGATGAAACCGAAGCTGCACTGGAGTTGTATACATGATTAATTTCAGTTGTAAGTGGACCTCCCTCTGTCTGAGTGTCTGGATGAATCCATACAAGATTTCCATTAAAGTCATTGGTATATCCACATCCGGCACGTCCGGCCTGCTGTTCATGAAAACTCTGGTAATCTTCCAGACCATCCACATTTCGATAATAGAATACACCACTCGGATACTGGTCTGATGCCATAGTTGGATGATCAGAAGAATAAAATCTTGCATAAGCACGGTTCGCCACTGTAGAGTCATTTTCATATGCTGATTTCACCATGATTCCGTAATTCTTACCTGTGTTATACCACTGACGTACAAGACGCGTCACATCAAATCCAATCGGAGTGATTGTAATACTGCTTCCATTTTTTACCTGCGCAACTTCTTTGTAATCCAGTATCGTTCCATTTACAGTTGGCTGATTATGCCATCTCACTGTTTTTTCAGTCCAGTCTTTTGTCACTTCCTGTGCAAGCAGCGGAAGTTTTGCAACTCCATAAGTATTATACTGATACTGCCAGATATACATTGTCGCCCCATAGATAATAGAGCCTTTTCCAATATCCGGCAGATTTTTAAATCGAAGTAATGCCCGGTTATTGCTATTCTCTGCAGAATATCCTGCCAGAAATGAACCAAATGCATATACCAGATCTGCATTTTCCGGCTTACTTCCACCTGGAAAGATATATGTATCCTCAATATTGGACCTTGTCTTACTCGTCTCTGTTCTTGGGTCAATCACTATCGGATAAGCTCTGCTTTCTTCCATCAGCCATTGTGAATCAGGAACTATTGTCAAAGTGCTTTCACCATCACCGGACTCAACCAGCAGTTCTACATGCTCGGAAATCTCTCCATTCTGATCGTACATATATGGCTTTTCCAGTTTGAATGCAGCTTCCCTTTTCTGATCTTCCAGATAAAGACCAAGACTTCCATCTGATTCTTTTTTCATGACCATCCCATTATGTTTAAAATGAAATTTTAATGGATATCCTGCCGCCTCTTTTGTTTTTAAACGAATATTCTCTTTTATACGTTCTCCTTCAATCGTATAGTGCAGGTCTACTCCCGGAAGAATATCCTCATACATTCCTTCACTCGCCAGATGTGGTACTCCCATAATCTGGCGGATCTGTGTTTCATCTAATAGTAACTCCTGCTCCGGTCCTGGTCCTGATTCTGATTCCATTATTTCTGAATTTCGAATCTCATTGTCCGTGTTATCAAAAATTTCATCTGATTCTGAATCTCGAATTTCATCCTCTTCAAAATTCACATTCTCTTCAGAATTTTGAATTTCATCATTGTATTCTGCCCTTAACTCTTCTGGATTTTTAGGAAATTCCGGCTCTGATAACACCTGAAAGCTTCCCGCCTTCACATTTCTCTGTGTGGAAATCCCCTGTGAACCTTTTGCATCTCCTCTTTCGGACATTACGCTCGCTGTCTCCATAGTCCAGGAGAGCTCTTTTCCATCCTTTTCAACAGAAACTAGCTTTTCATCTCCTGCCTGCTCCGCAAAACATACATGAACTCTGGATGCTTTGTTCTGATAAATCCTTTTTCCTCCCTGAACAGCACTTTCCAGTCGATTATCAATCTCCTGCCAGTTTCCATTCTCTTCATAATGCACTGGTACAGCATACACAGCTGCTGCCGTTCCTTTTTCTTTCATTTGAAAATGTTTCACGTACCGTTCTCTTTTTTCCGGTACTTCTCGTAAAATTCTTGTGTTCATTTTTCTTCCTCCTGTAATTATCATTTTTCTTATCAAACAAATATTTTCTGAAATGAGAAGACCGGCCGTAAAATATGTCTTTCACTCAAAATGCAGCTTATTTAAAATGCGATTCTTTCTGCCAAGTATTGACTTTTGATTTCAAATAAGGCAACATATATACAAACATTTGTTCGATTTCTTGTATCATATTCCGAATTTCGTCAATACTTTTTTTCGAATTTATTTTTGATTTACAATTTGGAATTTAGAATGTAAACTAGAAGTAAGCTCTTACACTATATTAGAAAATTAGAAAATGAGGATTATTGATATGGAAAAAGCAAAGTTTCTGGAAACATTAATAAAAGAACGTGGATACAATCTGAAATCTTTCGCTGCTGAATGTGGAATTCCATATACAACGCTCTATGGAATTATTAAAAATGGTGTTGGAAAAGCCGGAGTAGACAATATTCTGACCATCTGCCATCATCTTGGTATTACGGTAGAAGAACTTGATACACTGACCACAGGAACAACTACCCGTCCGGAACCGGCAGAAGAACCTGGATTCCATGATATAGAGAATTTAATTGCCAGAAATGGCAAGCATCTTTCGTCTGAAGAAAAGCTTCGTCTGATTCAGTTACTATCCGAACTGAAATGAGGTTAAATTTTGAATTACGAGAAAGTTTACGCGGCAGTGCTTGATGTATATGAATACTGCCAGATCCGCTCCTTCCCATTTTCATGCAAGGAAGTTTTTGCACATTACGGTTATCGTCTGATGAGTTATCATGAGGTTTCAGAACAGAATCCCGAACTCTATCAGATGTGCACGCTCTATTCCGAGGATGCTTTTATGGATCGCACGAATCATCTGGTGCTATATAATTCCAGTATACCGGGACAACGCCCTCGGTTTTCGCAGATGCATGAACTTGGTCATATTATTCTGGGACACGAAGGTGAAAAAGAAGAGCAGGAAAAAGAAGCTAATCTATTTGCCGGAATGGTTTTGACTCCAAGTATGGCTATCCACTACTCCCGCCTGAGAAACGCAGATGATCTGGCATATGCATTTCAGATCAGTTATGACGCTGCTTCCTGCGCTCTCAGTAAGTACTACCGATGGTATAATCATGTACTTGCTTACAAGATGTCTCCTCTGGATAAACGAATGTACCGTCATTTTTATAATCAGGATAAAAAATGTTTCGTATGGAATCGGCATGAGTGTTCCTCTTGTCACAAAGCACTCTATAACTGCACCTGTCAGTTGTGCCCTTCCTGTCAGAATCCGCCACCGGTAGATAACCCGTTTATCCTCTATCCGAGGTTTTCGTCTCAGGATATGATAGAAGTAGAACAGAAAATAGAACTTCGCCGCCAGGAATACAACTGGCTCTATAATATATAAAAGCTGGAAGACTTTCTCCCAGCTTTTATATATTACATCGTATTCCAAAGTCCTTTTCCGATAATCTCACTACTGTTCGTGATCATCATAAATGCGTGCGGCTCTACCGATTCCCTGCTTCTGCTCTTTTTGCATCTATGCAAAGAATTAAGAACATTCTGTAGTTTCACTAAGGTTCCTGATGCTTCTTTAATGTCTCGCTTTAAGCATGATTTTGAGCCTTATATCGAACTTATGTTTTAACGTATGGTTGATTACACCGAACCCATTTGCCAACTGATTGATTCTTCTCTTTCTCAGATGCTTACTTTTGATACATCTGGGATTGAACTTTATGTTACCGAAAATAATCCAAAAACTCTCAACGCTCTGATTAAGAAGCTTAAAGTCTTCTATAAAGACAAACCTGACATCGATCCTTATAAGATAGCTTACGGACTAATGCCCTCTCAAGCTGCTTCCTGCCCTGATGCCAAACAGATGTATATCAATAGACATTTCTGTTATGCCGATAAATTTGCCATTCTTACGAACGGCTTAGGAATTGTAAGACACATCTCTTTTATTGATGACAGCGACTACTTCTCACTCCATCCTGATTTTCATCCAGATACTTTTCTTGGAGATTCTGCCTTTGATTCTGTTGAGCTGTATGGAAAGTTATTCCATGACTTTCATTTTTCCCGGGCACTGATCCCTTATAACCCCAGAAATGAAAGTTCCCTCAAAAAGGTTGGATACAATGCCTACGGTTATCCAACCTGCCCGAATGATCCTTCTCTTTCCATGAAATACCAGGGCATTACAAAGGAAAATGGACGGTCTGACCGTATCAAATGGATCTGCCCCAAAATACACTATCATAAAGGCTGGATTTGTGATTGCGATAACCCTTGCAGATCTGCCAAAAGAGACAGGACAACTTATACCTATGAAAACATGGATTTGCGCATGTTTCCTGGTATCCAACGTGATTCTGATGAATGGAATCGCATCTATAAAATAAGAACTATTGTAGAACGTTCCATCAATCACTTCAAAACCAATATGTGTATCGCTGGTAGAAAGACCAGAAACCATACCACCACAAAAGCTGATGTTTTCCTCGCTGGCATTGCCAGCCAGTTAACCGTAATCGTTGCATATGCAATGAATTGTCCACAGTACATTAGAAGCCTGAAACCTTTAGTTTCCTGAAAAAATATTTAATTGTCATAATACTTATTTGGGCTTATTAAAATACGCCCAAAATCTGATGTTCTATGTCAATTCAGAAACATTTCTGAATACTGACCCTTTTTTTCTCCTTATATAGGGGAGAGTTATCCACAAGTGCTGATAAAACCATTTATCAATTACCTATGAACATTCTATACAATTTTGTCATTTTCATTCAACCAATACTTATTTTCCTTATTTAGCATGACACAATTGAATATTTTCGACATTTATGGCAGAAATATTCAATATCATTGTACATCTTTAAACTATAAAAACAATATGTTCAAGCTTAATATTTACAAAAAGCAGGTGAATGAAAAGTCACAAATCCTCTTCATTCACCTGCTTTATTTTCATACTCTAACCACGTTTTTCCTACATCGTATTCCGGAATCCTTTTCCGATGATCTCACTACTGTTTGTGATCATCATAAATGCGTGTGGTTCTACGCTTCTTACGAATTTCCGCAGTTTTAATGCCTGGTCACGGTTCACAACAGTCATGATGACTTTCTTCGGCTCGTGTGAGTAAGAGCCTTCCGCTGACATAATGGTCGCACTGTGATTCAGCTCTTTATGAATATAATCGCAGATTGTATCAGCATTATCTGACACGATTGTAAAATATTTACACAGGTTCAGACTCTCAATTACGGAATCAATGAAAAATGATTTTGCAAGGAATCCGGCAAATGAAAACAGTCCAACGGTCGGATTATATACAAAGAAAGAAATCGCAACAACTGCGAAGTCTACAAGCAGTAACGCCATTCCGATTGACACGCTGGTATACTTTTTTAATATCAAAGCAATAATATCGGTTCCTCCGCTGGACGCATCCATGAAGAAGAATATCGCGGAACACACTGCCAGCAGCATGAAGGAAAATACAAGCTCCAGCACCGGCTGGTTCGTGATTGGCTTGTCTATCGGATACACATACTGCGCAACTTCCAGCACACCACTGAATACGATGCTGACATAGAAAGACCGCATTGCAACTTCCTTTCCCAATATTGGAAATGCAATCAATAACAATAACATATTGATTACAAATGTGTACGTACTGGCGGAACCTCCAAACATTCCACTTAAAATAACTGCAAAACCGGCTACACCTCCGAAACTAAAATGGTTCGGAAACTTAAATACATAGTTCGCCAGTGCAAGTACGACTGCCCCCACAGTCAGTATACTGTATTTTTTAATCGGTCCCATGTGCTCATCTAACATAATTTATCCCCTCTTTCCCTTACTCATGACACTTGATTGTTTATCTTTGTTATAACATACTCTCCTAAAAAAAGGGGCTGTAAAATAAGTCCCTAATATAAGAAACGCCAATTCCGGCAAATGTCGGTTTTGGCGTTTCTTTGTATTAACTTTTCTATTTC
>OLOZ01000932.1_pt1 | contig 22598 bp, 15 predicted proteins | sample 1673021 | NCBI WGS metagenome assembly OLOZ01 (sample SAMEA3136747, study PRJEB25190) | human gut metagenome | biome: human gut; feature: human-associated habitat; material: faeces | place: Austria | collected 2013 | reverse complement strand
GATCTTCACCAGCCCTTTGACAGTTTTCCCCTTTTTGTCATAGTAGTAAATGTTGCCGCTTGCCTTATGATCGAATTTACTGCGCAGCTTAGAAGCAGCCTGTACATTAACAGGCAGTAAAAAAATCAGGCAGACAGCCATAAGAAGCAGGATTACAGACAGACTTTTTCTTTTCCCCATAAAACCCTCCCTGAATGTATAATGATAATTAAATTATACAAAATATAATGAAATTGTGCAATGAAAAACAGAAAAAGTCAGAAAAAAAGATCACAGCCAGTCTGTCCAGAGATAAAAGATCAGCAGATACATCAACTGGTCTTTCAGGGAAAATTTCCAGCTCGCAGGAACCTGCCATGCCTCATCCGGATAAGCATCGGAGGTCGGAAGCGGTACTGCTACCCATTCGTCATCCGGACGCTCAACAGCCCAGGAACCGGGATAACCTTCCCATGCGGAGGGCAGGATGCAGGCGGTGCCGGACTCCAGATCAGCGTTACCCATATCGGTGGTGTAGGTAAAGTAATCCGGGGAAATCAGTCCATCGGTGTAAATCTTATTCAGATACTGAAGAGCCAGTTTGTAATCATCGGAAAGCGGGCCATATTTGAACTCGGTTCCGTCATAGTAACGATTGGAAGCGGTGTGGTAAGCGTTAAATACCACATCCTCGGGATTCTGCCACTCTTCCAGCTGAACGATGGGGTATTTGGAAATGCCGGCATCTTTGATTGCTTTGGCTACGTCATAAACCTCATCCAAGGTGGTCGGGATCTCAAGACCCAGATCTTTCAGTACGCTGTTTTTCACTGCCATCATGGTGGAGAAAGCGCCGTGAGCGGAACCAGTCGGAACGATGCTTAAGTTGTATGCGCCGTAGAGGTTTCCTTCCGGAGTGAACAGAGTGCTCTGGCTCTGGGGGTCCTTGTCCAGATAGCTCTTGTAGTTCGGCATATCATCCAGATGCTCAGCAAGATCAAGGTAAAGTCCCTTGGAACCGTACTCGTCTACCATGAGTTTTGCATTGCTGTTGGTGCTGTAGCAGGTCAGAATGTCAGGCAGATCGCCACCTGCGTTGATTACCTGCAGTTTCTCTGTGTAATCGCCAGTGTGAATGTACTCGAAGGTGATGTCAAGCTTTCTTCCCAGTTTTTCCTCGCAGAGTTTGATCCATTCTTCCTGAATTTTGGTGTTCTCCGGAGACTGATCACCAAAATATACGGTAGTCACTTTGAAAGAAAGGGGCTCTTCTTCAGAAGCGTGAGCCGTAAGGCCTGCTGCGCCACTCAGCAGCATGGTTCCGCACAGTCCCAGCGCGGTGATTCTGGATACGTTTTTTCTCTTCATATTGGGTTCCTCCTTTTATGGGTTCAGGCGCACCTGAACATTTTTTTATTCATCAGCCCTTTACTCCTCCGACCATAACGCCTGCGGCGAAATATTTCTGGATAAAGGGGTAGATACACATGATGGGCAGCATGATGACAACGATGGTCGCCATCTGAATGTTTGCCGGGGTGATCGTGCTGTTACGGAACATCTGCGGGAACCCTATCGTCCATATCAGCAGCTGACAGAAAAGCCTCTGCATGACGGAAGGATCCATCTGGGCAAAAACCGTAGAGTTGAAAAGGATCTTTCTGAGGATCATCTGTACCGGATAATAGGCCTCAGAGTTTAAGTAGATCAGAGCGGAATACCAGTCGTTCCATTTTCCAACGATTGTGAAAAGGGAAACTGCCGCGATGATCGCTTTGGAAAGGGGCATGATGATCTGGATCAGGATACGGAACTCTCCTGCTCCGTCGATCCGGGCGGACTCTCTCATGCAGGGGTCGATGCCCTCGAAGAAGGTCCTGAAAAGGATCAGGTTATAGGCTGTTACCACGAAGGGAACTACCATAACCAGCGGGTTGTTGATAAGATGCAGCTCCTTCATCAGAAGGTAAGTCGGGATCGCCCCGCCGCTGAAGAACATCGTGATGGTGATGAAAACGGTGATTCCTTTTCTTAAGGGGAAATCCTTGATAGTCAGCGGGTAAGCCGTCAGGGCCGTAAGGATGATTACCAACGCCGTATGGGAAAAGGCGTAAATCACAGTGTTAATATAGGAACGGACGATCATATGGTCCTGCAGCACTTTCTTGTAGCCTTCCAGCGTAAAGCCGTGGGGCCAGAGGAAAAGGCCGCCCTTCTGGATCTCAGATCCCAGGGAAAAGGATACGCAGACCACATGGATGATGGGAGCCAGCATGACCGCTGCGATGACCAGCATGATAAAGATGTTCACCGCATTGAAGATCCGGTCGCTTAAGCTTAATTTGATCTTGGTTTTTCTGTTCATATCCAGGCCTCCTTACCACAGACTGTTGTCACTGATCTTTTTGCTCAGGAAGTTTGCAGTTATCAGAAGGATGAAGGAAAAGAGTGAGGTCAGAAGGCCGATGGCCGTCGTATACTCAAATTTTCCGCCCAGAATACCTTCTCTGTAGACGTAGGTTCCGATGATATCTGCTGTCTCATAGGTAGATTCATTATAAAGAAGCAGAACCTTCGTAAAGTCAGAGGAGATGATCTTTCCACTCTCCAGAATCAGCATGATGGTCGTCGTCGGAACGATAGCCGGCCAGGAGACGTAACGGATACGCTGCCAGCGGTTGGCTCCGTCCAGAGTCGCTGCCTCATGAAGCTGGGGATCCACACCGGAGAGGGCTGCCAGATAAACGATGGTTCCCCATCCAAGTCCCTGCCAGATATTGCTGGCGATGAAGATCGTTCGGAAATATTTCGGGTCCGTCATAAAGGAAATCGCATTGAGTCCGAAGAACTCGCGGATTCCATTGATGACACCGTCTACGCTGCAGAAATCTTTTACCAGACCTACGATTACCACCGTTGAAATGAAGTAGGGCAGGTAGGAAATGGACTGCACGGTTTTTTTGAACTTCGCGTTGGTCAGCTGATCCATCAGAAGGGCAAAAATGATCGGGGCCGGGAAGCTCCAGAGCAATGTATAAATACCCAATAATAATGTATTTCGGATTAGTCGGAACAGATAGGGATTCTGTAAAAACTGCTTGAAATATTTGAATCCTACCCAGTTGTTGTGTCCAAACATTCCTTCTACGGGGTTGTAATCCTGAAAGGCAATCAGGATACCGTACATGGGAATGTAGGAGAAAATGAATACTGCGATCAGTCCCGGCAGAGACATGAGGATCAGGGAACGGTACTTCACGCAACGTTTCCAGAAGCTCCTCTGCTTCGGCACTGGCTTTTTGTTCTGTCTTGCCATTTGCTTTTTCTCTCCCTCCGTTTTTTTCGTTTTCGGCGAAACCGCTGTCCGCCCGTCTGACCTCACTATAGCGGATCATGGGAGATTACGCAATTTTCGTTTTTCTATCTCTTCTCTTATTTTAATTTTTATCTGAAGTTTTGATAAAGATGTTAAAAAATAGCAACGATTTATCCTGTTTTAATGCTTTTCGCCCAAAAGTTTTCGTGTTAAGATAAAAGCAGCTTGATTATTGACTATATTTTTTGTGTTTTGGGAAGGAGTTTTTGACATGTCATCAAAGCGAAGTATTTTAAACCGGGTCCTGTACCTGAATCTGACGATAGCCGTTGTGCTGACTTTAGTTTTTCTCTGCACCAGCGGACTCTATACCAGACAGCTCACCCGAGAGCGATACAACCTGGCCAGCACAACGCTCACCAAAGTCAATACCGATTTTCAGCTCGAAATGAACCGCTTGGATTCCCTGTTGACTCTGTGCCTTCAGGATTCCTCTCTGGTATTCAGCATCTCTGACCGGCTGGACACCAGCTTCTTCCTCGACAATGCCGAGGACGCCGCTTCCCGTCTGTCTCTGATCCGCCAGTCTCTTCCTTATGCAAAACTTGTATATTTATACACTCATAATTCAGACAAGGTAGTCCGGGACAACGGCTCCCTTTATAAAGGAAAGGATTTTTCACGGATCGTTCTGGACAAGACGGTGGAGGATATCAGCCAGCTTCCCGACGGCCTTTCCTTTTTCCAGGATTCCACGGCCCTCTATGTAAAGAATCTCTACAGCCATGGATATGTAGCAGTCGAACTGGACCTTTCCAAATTTGCCAACATCAACAAGACCATCGGCGACCAGTTCCTGGGCTATGTGGTCCAGCAGAAAGACGGGCGCTGCCTCATCGAAAATGAGAGCGTTCCTCTCTCGGAGGAGCAGCTTTCTGACGCCCTTGACGGAGGACTGATCAGCGTAAACGGAACCAAGTATTACTGTGTTTCCTCGCAGATGACCATCCTTCCCTACACCGGCCTGGTACTCATCAACAACGACGCCCTGATGCTTCCCCTTCATTATATGTATCTTGTGATGGTGATCGCTTTCGGCGTGCTGCTGGCAAGCTCTCTCCTTCTGGTAGTGCTGAATTATAAGATTTACCTGCCTTTGCGGAAGTTCACCTCTCAGTTTTCTGATTCCAGGGAAAATGAGATTTCGATCATCGAAAACGAGATTCACGACCTTCTCTCAGAGATCAACACCTTAAGCCAGCACTCCAAAGAGCAGATTCCGGAGAAAATCGCCCTCCACTATCTTCTCTGCGGCGGTTCCCAGCTGGACGAGGGGAGTCTGAAGCTTCTGGAAGAGAAATATAGTTCCAGGGAAAAGAAAATAGATTTTCATGTATTGAGTGTTCAGATTGTGCAGGAAATCAAAGGAATTATAAGGTTGTTGAAAGTAATGCTGGAGAAAGAAAACGGCAATTGGGATAAAGTAAAGGAACAAAATGATGAGGACAAAGCCGGAGCCGGATTTACAGGTAGAAAAATAAAGGCATATGACAAGCTGGAATTGACAGATGAGCAGCAGAAAGTTCTTGCTACTCTTAGACAGAACTGTGTGGAAGAGACTCTTTGGTCAGCAATTGCAGCCTTCCAAAACTACCCATTTCGCACAGCCTCTGGTCTCCCATATCAGTACAAGCTGAAAATCGGCAAAGACGGAACCTACAACAAAGAGCTTCTCATCGACCGCCGGGAAAACAGCAAAACCTTGTCCTGGAGCAGCATAAAAATGGCATTCCAAAATTGCCGGCAGATATCCGGCATTGTGAAACGTCCCAAGGCATTAGGGGATATTAGAGGGATTTCTTATATTTACCCATTGTTCTGGAAATTTGGACTGATCGAAGTTCCTGAAGAGATTGCGAAGAAGATGGGTGGGGAATGAGATACAAAAGAAAAGCTCTGACAAATGATAATTTTTTTAATATCATTTGTCAGAGCTTTTAATTACGTAGCAACAAAACAAAATCTATGCCTGCTTATCCCTGCAGTTTCTTCCCCTGCTCAAATTTCGGCTCACAGGTCAGCTCCACGCCCAGTTTACGGAAGGAGAGGACATCCACAGAAGACAGCATAACAGAAGTATGCGCCTGGCAGCCTTTCAGCTTCGGAAACTGCTCCAGGGCAAGACGTGCTTCCGGATTCGTAGCAGCACTGATGGAAAGGGCGATCATGGTCTCATCCATATGAAGACGAGGATTCTTACTTCCAAGATAATCTGTCTTCAGCTCCTGAATAGGGTGAATAGCATCCGGGGAGATCACATGCTTCTGGTGATCAATTCCGGCAAGCTCCTTCAACACATTCAGAAGAAGGGCGGAGGAAGCACCAAGCAGATCAGAGGTCTTACCTGTGATGATCCTTCCGTCCTCCAGCTCCATGGCAGCAGCCGGAGCACCAGTTTCTTTCTCTCTTTCCAGGGCAGCAGGAACAACCTTGCGGTCCTCCAGTGTGGCATGTGCCTGCTTCAGAAGAAGCTCGATCTTGTAAACCTCCTCCTCTGTGCCGGTACCGGACATAAGCGCATCCATACTCTTGTAATATCTGCGGATGATCTCCTGACGGGAAGCCTCCTGGCAAACCTCATCATCCACAATACAGTTTCCTGCCATATTAACGCCCATATCTGTAGGAGATTTGTATGGGCACTCACCCATGATTTTCTCAAACATAGCCTGTACAACAGGGAAAATCTCTACGTCACGGTTATAGTTGACAGTGGTCTTACCATAAGCTTCCAGATGGAATGGGTCGATCATGTTGACATCATTCAGATCAGCGGTAGCTGCCTCATAAGCCAGGTTTACCGGGTGCTTCAGCGGGATATTCCAGATTGGGAAAGTCTCGAACTTGGCATAGCCTGCGCTGATTCCTCTCTTGTATTCATGATAAAGCTGGGAAAGACAGGTAGCCATTTTTCCGCTTCCAGGTCCAGGCGCTGTGATAACAACCAGCGGGCGGGTGGTTTCGATATAGTCATTCTTGCCGTATCCCTCGTCACTTACGATCAGGGAAGTATTGCTTGGATAACCTGGGATATTATAAAGGACATAAACCTTGATTCCAAGCTTCTCCAGACGCTTCTTGAACGCATCAGCACTGTTCTGTCCGGAGTAACGTGTGATGCAGACGCTTCCTACATAAAGTCCTCTGCTTGTAAATTCGTTCATCAGACGGAGCACGTCCTCATCATATGTGATGCCAAGGTCACCGCGGACCTTATTCTTTTCAATATCAGGTGCACCGATTACGATTACGATCTCTGCCTGGTCGGAAAGCTGCATCAGCATGCGCAGCTTGCTGTCCGGCTCAAATCCTGGAAGAACACGGGAAGCGTGGTAGTCATCAAATAACTTGCCTCCAAATTCCAGATAAAGTTTGTTGTCAAATTTGCTGATTCTCTCACGAATGTGCTCGGACTGCATTTTCAGATATTTGTCATTATCGAACCCAATTTTTTTCATTCTGTCTTTCCTCCCTCTTTCTCTGGGCTGTTCTTTACTATGTTCACAAAACACCTTGCGGAATATTTGCGGCACATAGTAATCTTTTAGTTCCTCATCCATTATGTTGTTTCTTACTGTAAAGTTACAGGTAAAAAGGATACAGCAGATGCGTTCTGCACCTGCCTTAAAAAATATGTTCCTGGACTGTATTAGAAAAATCATTCCTGCAAATTGTACGCACATCCTGCAGAAAGCCTTTTTCAAACACGCTCTAGTATACTACAGTTTGCGCCGTAAAAAAAGTATCTATTTTTTTTCTGATGTGAATTTTTTTGACCTTTTTTTCTCAAAAATTCAGAGGGTTTTCACAATATCCAGGTTGATTTATCTGCGTTTTATCTTTATAATAGAAAAGATAGTAAGGAGGAATGAAATGGATAATAATCTGGATAACAATCAAGGCGGACGCCGCCCTGATAAAGGGGATCCAAGAAGAGATCAGGATCCCAACCGCAATAAGAAAAATCATCAGTCCATTCTGGCTTTTCTGATATGTCTTTTGGTTACTCTGGTGTGTTTCAGCCTGTTTACCAATATGCTGCAGGATAATTCCAGTGAGATTACGTATGATAAGTTTATTGATATGGTGAATAATGATGAAGTGAAATCCGTTACACTTCAGTCTGATAACCTGACTATCGTGCCGAAGAAGCAGGTGAATCCTTATCAGGAAATCAGTTATTACACCAATCTGACAGAAGATGAGACTGCCCTTACCAAACGTCTGGAAGGAACCGGTATTATTTTTAAATCTGAGCCGCCGGATGCTTTCGGAGAATTTATGGCAATGATGCTTAGCGTACTTTTACCGTCTGTGCTTCTGTTTGTGCTTCTTATGTTCTTTATGCGCCGCATGAACAAAGGCGGCGGTGGTATGATGGGCGTTGGGAAAAGCCGCGCCAAGGCGTATGTACAGAAAGAGACCGGAATCACATTTAAGGATGTTGCAGGACAGGATGAAGCCAAGGAATCCTTGCAGGAGGTTGTGGAATTTCTTCACAATCCAGGCAAATACGTGGAAATTGGCGCCAAACTGCCGAAGGGCGCCCTGCTTGTAGGACCTCCGGGTACAGGTAAAACCCTTCTTGCCAAGGCTGTTGCAGGGGAGGCACATGTACCGTTCTTTTCCCTTTCCGGATCAGAATTTGTGGAGATGTTCGTTGGCGTAGGTGCTTCCCGTGTCCGTGACCTTTTTGAGGAAGCCAAGAAGAATGCACCGTGTATCGTATTTATTGATGAGATTGATGCCATTGGAAAGAGCCGTGATTCCCATTACGGCGGAGGCAATGACGAGCGAGAGCAGACTTTGAACCAGCTGCTTGCTGAGATGGATGGTTTTGATACTTCCAAGGGACTTCTGATCCTGGCAGCTACCAACCGTCCGGAGGTACTGGATCCGGCACTTCTTCGTCCGGGACGTTTTGACCGCCGTGTTATCGTTGACCGTCCGGACCTGAAAGGACGTATTGATATCCTGAAGGTTCATGCGAAGAACGTAAGGCTTGACGATACCGTTGATTTCGAGGCAATTGCCCTTGCCACGTCCGGTGCCGTTGGTTCTGATCTTGCAAATATGGTCAATGAGGCCGCCATCCTGGCTGTTAAGAATGGCCGTCACGCAGTTTCCCAGAAGGATCTTCTGGAGTCTGTTGAGGTGGTTCTTGTTGGAAAAGAGAAGAAAGACCGTATTTTAAGTGCCCAGGAGCGCCGTATCGTATCCTATCATGAGGTAGGACATGCACTGGTAAGTGCCCTTCAGAAGGACTCCGAGCCGGTACAGAAGATCACCATTGTGCCTCGTACTATGGGCGCACTTGGTTACGTTATGCAGGTTCCGGAAGAAGAGAAATATCTGAATACCCAGAAAGAACTGGAAGCTATGCTGGTCGGATATCTTGGCGGACGTGCTGCTGAAGAGATCGTTTTTGACAGCGTGACAACTGGTGCTTCCAATGATATTGAGCAGGCCACCAAGGTCGCCCGTGCTATGATCACCCAGTATGGTATGTCCAAGAAGTTTGGTCTGATGGGTCTTGCAACTCAGGAAAATCAGTATCTGAATGGTCGTGCAGTGCTTAATTGCGGTGACAATACAGCTACAGAAGTCGACCATGAGGTTATGGAGCTGCTTCGTGTTTCTTATGAGGAGGCGAAGCGCCTGATCAGCAGCCACAGAAAGGCTTTGGACAAGATCGCTGCTTATCTGATCCGCAAGGAGACCATTACCGGTAAGGAATTTATGATCATTTTCCGCGCAGTGGAGAAGGGAATGGAAGTTTCAGATGTGTTGGATGCAGAAGGACTGAAGGCGCTGGATGAGGCTGTGAAAGCAGAGGATAAGACGGATGAGGCAAATGCGGACACAGAGACAGCGGAATCCACAGTTCAGGCTCCAGCTGAAATGCCGGCTGAAAGTTCCGGGGACTCAGAAGACCACTGAATTTAAGGAAAATTAATCTAAGAGGAATTAATCTAAGAGGAATCTGCTATTGCCGTTCCTGCAATTGGACGATACAGATAATATAGGATAAAACATCAGAACCGGGAGACATGTTTTCCCGGTTCTTTTCAACAAAGGAGAGTTTTTATGTTCCTGATTGAAGAAGAGTTAAAAAAGCTGCCCGGTAAGCCTGGCGTTTACATTATGCATGGGGAAAACGATGAGATCATTTATGTGGGAAAGGCTGTCAGTCTGAAGAACCGTGTCCGCCAGTATTTCCAGAGCAGCCGCAATAAAGGCGCAAAGATTGAGCAGATGGTCACTCACATTACCAGATTTGAGTATATTGTCACCGATTCTGAATTGGAGGCGCTGGTACTGGAGTGCAACCTGATCAAGGAGCATCGCCCGAAATACAACACCATGTTGAAGGATGATAAGACATATCCATTCATTAAAGTAACGGTAAACGAGCCCTATCCCAGAGTCCTTTTTTCCCGCACCATGAAAAAGGACAAGGCGAAATATTTCGGACCCTATACCAGCTCCACAGCTGTAAAAGATGTGATCGAGCTGGTCCGCAAGATTTATATGGTACGCTCCTGCAACCGTAATCTGCCCCGTGACTGCGGCAAAGACCGTCCATGTCTGTATTATCATATGAAGCAGTGCACGGCTCCATGCCAGGGAAATGTAAGTGAGGAAGCGTATAAGCAGAACATTGGACAGGTACTTCATTTTCTCAATGGAAATTTCCAGGAGACCATCGATCAGCTGACGGAGAAAATGATGGCAGCTTCAGAGGATATGCGTTTTGAGGATGCTGCAGGATATCGTGATTTAATTAACAGTATCAGACGGATCGGAGAACGACAGAAGATTACTACCTATGGGGAAGAGGACAGGGATATTATTGCAGTTGCCATGGATGAAAGTGAAGATCTCCGGGAGCAGGATGCAGTTGTGCAGGTGTTTTTTATGCGTGGCGGCAGGCTGATCGGCAGAGATCACTTTTTTCTCCGTGTGGCAAGAGGCGATACCAAAGCACAGGTTTTGTCAAGCTTTCTGAAGCAGTTTTATGCAGGAACGCCTTTTATTCCGGCGGAAATCATGATGCAGACAGAGATAGAAGATGGGGAAATTATTGAAGACTGGTTGTCTGCAAGGCGTAAACAGCGGGTTCACATCCGTGTACCGAAAAAGGGAACAAAGGAGAAACTGGTGGAGCTTGCCAAGGAAAACGCCTGGATGGTTCTTTCCAAAGACAGAGAACGGATCAAGCGCGAAGAAGGGCGTACGATCGGGGCTGTGAAGGAGATTGAGGACTGGCTGGGGCTTAAGGATATTGTGCGTATGGAGGCTTACGATATTTCCAATATCAGTGGATTTGAGTCCGTTGGCTCCATGGTAGTTTACGAAAAGGGCAAGCCGAAGCGCAGCGATTACCGAAAATTCAAGATCAAATGGGTGCAGGGACCTAACGATTACGCCAGCATGGAAGAGGTGCTTACAAGGCGTTTTACCCATGAATCCAAGGGCGAATACGACAGCTTTTCCATTCTTCCGGATCTGATCCTTATGGATGGCGGACGTGGCCAGGTAAACATTGCACGGAAGGTTCTTGGAGAGCTTGGAATTGACATTCCGGTATGTGGTATGGTAAAGGATGACAACCACCGTACCAGAGGGGTGTATTTCAATAATGTTGAAATTCCCATTGATACTTCTGGTGAGGGTTTCCATCTGGTAACCAGGATCCAGGATGAGGCTCACCGTTTTGCCATTGAGTATCACCGCTCCCTTAGAAGCAAAGAACAGGTACATTCCGTTCTGGATGATATTCCGGGAATTGGCGAGACCAGGCGAAAGGCTCTTATGAGAAGATTCCGGTCTGTTGAGAATATCAGGGATGCTTCTGTGGAAGAATTAAGTCAGACAGAGTCTATGAATGTACAGAGCGCGGAGGCTGTCTATCAGTTTTTTCATAGAGCGCCAAATCAGACGAATGCATGATTTCTGTGCATCGCGAAGCGTGTTACTGTGAATAGAGCGAACAGTAACAGTTTTAACAAGATTCGACATTGAAGTTACAGAAAAAATTGTGTATAATACAGATAAGTGTGGATTTTTGGCAATGTATATAATTTCTATGTGCAGTGCAAAGAAACCGGCACAGACTGCATAACAGTTTTCACCTATTATGAGGAATCTTGTAACTGCAGGGAACTGCTTATGCGGGAAGGACTTCATTAGAGAAAAAGGAGATAAAAGCATGAAGGGTGTACAGCTTACCAAGCTGGCGCAGGAACTGAATCTGACCAACCTGACGCCTGATATTGACCTTACAGAGATTTATGTGAAGACAGCAGAAATAAATCGTCCGGCTTTGCAGCTTACAGGATATCTGGAGCATTTTGCAAACGAGCGTGTTCAGATCATCGGATATGTAGAATATACTTATCTGATGCAGTTAAGCGATGAGGAGCGCACATTCAAGTACGAGCGTTTTATCTCCAGCAAGATCCCATGTGTCATCTTCAGCACTATGACAAGACCGTCACAGGATATGATCGATCTTGCATATAAATATAATGTACCTACATTTGTGACAGAGAGAACGACGTCCAGTCTGATGGCAGAGATCATCCGTTGGCTTGGCGTCCAGCTGGCTCCCTGTATTTCCATTCACGGTGTGCTTGTGGATGTTTATGGCGAGGGTGTCCTGATCACAGGCGAGAGCGGTATTGGTAAGAGCGAGGCAGCCCTTGAGCTGATCAAGCGTGGTCACCGTCTTGTCAGTGATGACGTTGTTGAGCTTCGCAAGGTGAGCGATGTTACTTTAGTTGGTTCCGCACCGGATATCACACGTCACTTTATTGAGCTTCGTGGTATTGGTATTATTGATGTGAAGACCCTGTTTGGTGTTGAGAGTGTTAAGGATACCCAGTCTGTCGATCTTGTTATTAAGCTGGAAGAGTGGGACCGTGACAAGGAGTACGACCGTCTGGGACTTCATGAGGAGTATACGGAGTATCTTGGAAACAAGATCGTATGCCATTCCCTTCCGATTCGTCCAGGACGTAATCTGGCTGTTATCGTTGAGTCTGCAGCCGTTAACCACAGACAGAAGAAGATGGGCTACAATGCAGCTGAGGAGCTGTACAAGCGTGTTCAGGCGAATATTGCCAAAAAAAGAGAAGAATAAAAATCAAAGTGTGCAGATTGCTGAAATAATTTTTTAAACAGGCTTTAAGGCACAGTAATGCATAGAACTGTAATGCATAGAATAGTAATTCATAGATCAGAAAGGATGGAAATTTACAATGGGTATGTATTGTTTTGGTATTGACGTAGGAGGAACTTCTGTAAAATGCGGTCTGTTTCTTACGAATGGAACTTTGGTTGAGCAGTGGGAGATTCCAACAAGACTGGAGAATAACGGTTCTTCAATCCTGCCGGATGTTGCAGATGCAATCAAGACGAAGCTGGATGAGAGAGGAATCACAAAGGATAATGTAGACGGTGTTGGAATCGGCATTCCAGGACCTGTTAATGAGAATGGTGAAGTTCCTATGGCAGTTAACCTGCACTGGGGCTTTAAGGCCGTAGCAAGCGAATTAAGCGCACTTACAGGTCTTCCGGCAAAGGCAGCCAATGATGCCAATATCGCAGCTCTTGGTGAGGCATGGAAGGGTGCTGCAGAGGGTTCCAAGAACGTGATCCTGGTTACACTTGGAACCGGTGTTGGCGGCGGCATCATCATCGACAGCAAGATCATCGCAGGTTATCACGGTGCCGGTGGAGAGATTGGACATGCATGTGTCAATCACAATGAAGTTCGCCCATGTAACTGCGGTAATCACGGATGTCTGGAGCAGTATGCATCTGCAACCGGAATTGTACGTGTGGCAAATGACATTCTGGAGGAGAGCAAGGAGGACAGCAAGATGCGTCATGTAGAGAAGCTTTCTGCTAAGAATGTTCTTGACTTCTACAAGGAGGGCGATGCTCTGGCTGTTAAGACTATGGAGAAGGTTGGCGATATTCTGGGAAGCACACTTGCCGTGTTTGCATGTGTAACAGACCCGGAGGCAATTGTAATTGGCGGCGGTGTATCCAAAGCAGGCAAACCTCTTACAGACTGTATCCAGAAGTATTATCAGAAATATGCATTCCCATCCTGTAAGAGTACTCCGATCATTCTTGCAAGCCTTGGAAATGATGCCGGTATCTATGGCGCAGCCCGTATGGTGATCAAAGACTGATTTCAGATCATCCAGAGAATTTCATAATACATAAAATCAGGAAACGCCCTGTGCAGAAGATTGCTGAATCCAGCAGACTCTGTGCAAGGCGTTTCTTTGTATATATAGTTCATCGCTCCCGGCACTGAACAGTTATTATTTTTGCAGAAAAAAACTGCAGCTTTCTGGAAACGAAAACTGCAGTTTTAATTGTTTATAACTGACTGTCAGCTGAAAACTTTTTAGTAATAATAAATATCATCATTACCAGAATCTCCGCCGCTTTCATCTGGATACTGGATATCACCGCCATCGGTACCGTCACCACCAGTACCGTCACCGCCAGTACCATCGCCGCCAGTGCCGTCACCGCCACTGCCATCTGCATTGTCTGTGCCGTCCGGATTTTCCGGATCTGGAGTCGGAGTGGCATTTGCATCGTAGATTTCCATATCTTCATCCTGACTTTCGTCATATTCGTAAAAATGCTGGTCACAGTACTCTGTAGGCATGGTTCCTACATCAAAGTACTCCTCTGTAACCGGGCAGCCAACTCTCGGAAGAAGTCCTGTATCAGCACAGATACTGATCTGTTCAATACCATCCGGAACTTCGAAATCTTTGTATTCCATTCCCTGATGGATCCGGTTCATGACCTTACGCCATAATGTCTTGTGGAAATTACGTGCGTCACCTTCCGGTATCTTCTGGTTGCCGTCGTAACCGGACCATACTGCACATGTGTAATATGGTGTATATCCTACGAACCAGAGATCATTGTATGCGTCTGTAGTACCTGTCTTACCTGCAACTGCCATATTATCAAGCTGGCAGGCTGTACCGGTACCATTCTGAACTACATCCTCAAGGGCGCTTGTAAGAAGATAAGCAGTTGTTTCCTTAATGACGGAGCGTCCTACAGAGTTGTTCTCAATCAGTACGTTTCCGTTGTGATCAAGAATCTTGGTGTAGTAAACCGGTTTGATATAATTACCGCCGTTCGCAATGGCTGCGTATGCGGCACAAAGCTCTACGTTCTTAACACCGTAGGTCAGACCGCCAAGTGCTGTAGGCAGGTTGGCATCTGTATAAACATTGCCATTGGCATCGGTATCCGCTTCTGTACCATGTGCCAGTGTGGTAAATCCAAAGTTGTCCAGGTATTTCAGGCCAAGCTCAGGGGTTACATCCTCAAAACACTGAACGGCAACGGTATTGACAGAATTACGGATCGCTGTACGGATCGTAGTGGTACCATTAAAGCTGCCGCTTGCATTATTGACCGGTGCGCCGTTGTCGTAGGTGATTGGCTGGTCTTCGTAAGTGGTAGCCAGTGTCATGCCTTTCTCATTAAGGGCCGCAGCATAGGTGGATACGATCTTAAATGTAGAACCTGGCTGGCGGGTACTGTCTGTAGCGCGGTTCAGGGTAAGGCTGGCAGTCTTGGTTCCACGTCCGCCAATGATCGCCTTCACATATCCGGTATGCTGGTCAATGATCGTCATTGCTGACTGAGGCTGGGGGGCAAAGCTTACACGCTCTGCAACAACGGTGCTTCCGTCTGCAAGAATATTCGCTTTATAACGGTCTACATAAGTCTGTCCCTCGTCCTGGGAATCAAACAAAAGATCAAAAGACGGATCCTCATTCTGGAAGTAAAGCTTCATCATTTCCTTGCTGTAGTTTACTTCCTGGCCATCCGGCTGTTTCACGGTAAGGGCATAATCAAGTGCGTACTGTACGTAATCCGGATAGTTGGATGGATCGGAATATTCCTCATCCACAATGTTCTGAATGTCCGGATCCTGGGTAGTCATGATCTTCAGACCACCGCTATACAGAAGGTTCTGTGCCTGTGTCTTGGTGTATCCCTTGATATTCATCAGATCATTGATAACCTGCTTGGTAAGCTCGTCCTCAAAGTAGGAGTATGTCTTGCTGGAAGACTGTGTATTAGAAGCCTGTGCCTCCTGAATGCGGGTGTAAACATCATCATTAATAGCATCGTCATACTGCTCCTGAGTGATGTAACCCTGATCCAGCATATGGTCAAGAACTTCTTTACGTCTCTTTGCATTTTCCTTGGGATTCTCGATTGGGTTGTATTTGGTAGGAGCCTGGGTGATACCTGCCAGAGTTGCGCACTCGGAAAGATTCAGATCCCACACATCTTTATTAAAGTACTGACGGGCAGCAGCCTGTACACCGTATGCACCTGCACCAAGGTTGATGGTATTCAGGTAATTCTCAAGGATCACGTTCTTGTCGCCGATCTTTTTCTCAATCTCAACGGCAAGGAACTGCTCCTGAAGCTTACGTGTAAATCGCTCCACCTGTGTAGATTCGTTGGTCCAGTTGGTGAAAACGTTGTTCTTCAGAAGCTGCTGGGTAATGGTACTTGCACCCTCGGAAAAGCTTCCGGTAGTAAGTGCTTTCACACCAGCACGAAGAATACCTCTTACATCAATTCCATTATGCTCATAAAAACGCTCATCCTCGATAGCCACTACTGCATGCTGCAGATCCTCCGGAATCTGGTCAATGGAAACCGGAAGTCGGTTGGCATTAGGTGCTGCCAGCTTACGAATCTGATTACCATTGCAGTCATAGAGGAAAGTGGCATAACCAAGAGGCATGATATCCACTTCATTTACGTCCGGCGTATTTGCAAGTATTCCACGAATGGAACCAATTCCAAGACTGGATACTGCAACGCACAGGGCGATCAGGCCGATGAAAAGGACTCTGATAAACGAAACATGTGCCCTTTTTCCCATCATGGACGAGCGGGAAATAAGAGAATTCCGTTTCTTAGAGGCCGATTTTTTTCCGTAGTTCATGATAAACCTCCTTTATAATCCGTTCTATTATATCAAATCCAGGTTCGTAAATAAACCCTAAAATCGAATATTTCTGTGAACTTTGTTCACAAAAAAACATCGCAGAACGGTACCAGTGAATAGTAAGGTGAACAGCATCCTTTTACAAGACTGGAAAGAAAAGCCAATTCATGTTACACTATAGCAAATGAGGAAGAACAAGCTGTTATCTTTATTTTATTATGAGTTTTTGGAGGTTTCCGTATGCTGGAAAAATATAAGACCATCTATGCAGGAGGCGAGGGGGAGATTACGGAGAAGAAATCCCGGTTTATTGCGACGGTGCGCCTGGTGGAAAAAGAGGAGGACGCTCTTGCTTTCATAGAGGAAATGAAGAAGAAATACTGGGATGCCAGACATAATTGCTATGCTTATTCTATTGGAGAACATCGGGAGTTTACAAGGTGCAGCGATGACGGGGAGCCGTCAGGAACTGCAGGACGGCCTATGCTGGATGTGATCCTGGGGGAAGATATTTATAATGTGGCGGTAGTTGTGACCCGATATTTTGGCGGCGTGCTCCTTGGTACCGGCGGACTTGTGCGTGCCTATTCCGGAGCAGTGCAGGCTGGTCTGGGGGAGAGTACGGTGATAGAGAAGCACCATGGGATTTCACTGGCATTGACTGCAGATTACACAGCTATCGGCAAGCTGCAGTATATTGCAGCAGAGAATCAGCTTCCGGTTCTTGACACGGAGTACACAGACAAGGTGATCATGCATCTTCTTGTGCCAAATGACCAGGTTGGAAGAATCCAGAAGGTGATCACAGAAGCAACCAGCGGACGTATAAAGATGGAGAAAGAGAAGGAGCTTTATTTCGCAGATGTGGAAGGCGAAATAAAGGTGTTTGACCATTAAAAGGGAACAGTAACCCCTGCATCTGTGAAAATAAATATTCCACAGATGCAGGGGATAAAGTTCTTTTGAAAGCCTTTTAAACATGCTCTGGAACAGTCTGCCTGCAGAGCATGAATGATCAGCACTTCTCTGGCTCTGGATAATCTACGCCGAAGGTGTCAACTGTCATGGATTTGATCTTCTGCTCATCAAGTGGTCTGTCGCTGTAGTCAGTGTCAGTCTCAGCAATCTGGTTTACCACATCCATGCCCTCGGTCACTTTACCAAAAGCAGCGTAAGCACCATCAAGGTGTGGAGCATTTTTGTGCATGATGAAGAACTGGCTTCCTGCTGAATCCGGATGCATGGCTCTTGCCATGGAAAGAACGCCCTCGGTATGTCTTAACTCGTTCTTCACACCGTTCTGAGCAAATTCACCCTTGATGCTGTATCCAGGACCGCCCATTCCGGTTCCGTCCGGGCAGCCGCCCTGGATCATGAAGCCGTTGATAACACGGTGGAAAATAAGTCCGTCATAAAATCCCTTTTTAACAAGGCTGATAAAGTTATTTACAGTATTTGGTGCAATCTCCGGATATAACTCTGCTTTGATCACATCTCCGTTATCCATAGTAATGGTAACAACTGGATTTGCCATAGTTTGATCTCCTTTTTCAAAAAGTATTGTATTTCGTTATTCGTTCTATTATAATATGCAAAGAGCAATTCTGCAAGTAAAAAGGAGTTGTAAAGTTATGATAAAAGAAACATTCAGCCCCGAAGAGACCTTCGCTTTCGGCAAATGGATCGGGGAAAAGGCTCTTCCCGGGCAGGTATACACACTGGTAGGAGATCTTGGGGTAGGTAAGACCGTTTTTACCCAGGGAGTGGCAGAAGGACTGGGAATCACAGAGCCTGTAAACAGTCCGACTTTTACCATTATTCAGGAATATGAAAGCGGTCGTATGCCATTTTATCACTTTGATGTGTACCGGATCGGGGACATTGAGGAGATGGAAGAGATCGGCTATGATGACTATTTCTACGGAAATGGAATCTGCCTCATCGAGTGGGCCAATCTGATTGAAGAAATCCTGCCAGAGCAGATCATTGAGATTACCATTGAGAAAAATCTGGAAAAAGGGTTTGATTATCGTAAGATCACAGTAACCGGATTACCAGAATAGATTAAGTGGCAGAAAAATTAGAAAATCTCCAAAAGTGGGGAGAGTAAGGAGAAAAAATGAAGATTTTAGGTCTTGACAGCTCAGGAATCGTCGCTTCTGTTGCAATAGTGGAGGACGAGAACCTGATTGCAGAATATACAGTTAATTATAAAAAGACACATTCCCAGACACTTCTTCCTATGCTGGACGAGCTGGTGAAGATGACAGAGCTGGATCTGGATACCATTGATGCCATTGCAGTGGCAGCCGGACCAGGCTCTTTTACAGGACTTCGTATCGGTTCTGCTACAGCCAAGGGACTTGGTCTTGCGTTGAAAAAGCCTCTGGTGGAAATTCCCACTGTGGATGCACTGGCATATAATTTGTATGATTCCAGAGCATTGATCTGTCCGATTATGGATGCAAGAAGAAGTCAGGTTTATACAGGAATTTACCGCTTTCAGGAGCATAAGCTAGTAACGGTAGAAGCTCAGATGGCAGTTCCAATGGCTGAGATGATTGAGAAATTGAATGCGAGAGGGGAAGAGGTAGTATTCCTTGGCGATGGCGTGCCTGTCTTTGGAAAAATGATCCAGGAGAACCTGAAGGTTCCATATTCTTTTGCACCTGCCCATGTGAATAAGCAAAGAGCAGCTGCAGTGGCAGCCCTTGGCGAGATTTATGTGAAAGAGGGAAAAATAGTGACTGCTATGGAGCATGTTCCGGAATACCTGAGAGTTTCCCAGGCAGAGCGTGAGCGCGCCCAGAAGCTGCAGGAAGAGAAAGCTTCTGAAAAAAACAGCTGAGAAGAAAAGGAGAAGTCAGAGTATGGTTCTTCGTGAAATGCTGGTAGATGACCTGGATCAGGTCATGAAGATTGAAAACGAATTATTTTCCCCGCCATGGACGAAAGAGGGATTTTTTACTTATCTGACCCGCAAGGATGCCATGTTCCTCGTAGTGGAAGAGAAAGGAGAAATCCTGGCTTACTGTGGCCTGATCATGGTTTTGGATGAAGGCGACATTACCAATGTTGCAGTGCGCCCGGACAGGCAGAAAGAGGGGATTGGGCATTTCCTTATGGACAGTCTGATCCGGCTTGCCGAACAGCAGGGAGTTACCACGATCCATCTTGAGGTTCGTACAGGCAACGGGACTGCCATCCGTCTTTATGAAAGAATGGGATTTACAAAAGACGGGATCCGCAAGAAATATTATACGGATCCCGTGGAAGATGCTCTGCTTATGACCAGGCATCCGCGTGGATAAGTGAGAACCTCTCATTCTCGCAAAATGTGACGCACATTTTGCAGAAAGCCTTTTTCAAACATGCTTCAGTCATGGTCTATCGCATGATTTTATGCCTGAGCCCATACGCTACATTGTAGAAAATCAAAAGCGCAAATGCCACAAAGCTGAGTGCAGCCCCAAGTGACTTACCGGGCGCATGGAATTCAATCTGGATTTCATGTGCCCCTTTTTGTAACGGAAAACCAAGAAACGCCTTGTTAACCTGTACCGGTGCAGCTTCTTTCCCATCCACACAAACAATGTATCCTTTGGAGAACGTATAGGAGGTTACGAAATATCCATCTTTCGGCATATCAATACTACCGTTTAGAATCTCTTTCCCGGAAATTCCTTTTTCCTGAAAAGTTACCAGCCCCGGATGGGAAAGCAGGCTTAATGGAAGGGTGTAGGCTTTTATATTTGTGAGCTTATATTCTCCTCTGGAAAACATAATGTCCAGAGCATCCATATCCTCATTAGAAGAAATCATATAATAAAAGGTATCATTATTGTTGGGATAAGGAGCCTCAGAGCCGGAAAGCCGGTTTCGGATGCCATTTATGGTAATGGACATATCCTTTTCCCCATTGTATTTTACGTCAAAAGAGAGCAGCAGAATAGTGGATGCCGGCAGTGTTTCCGGCAGTTCCCGGCGGACGGTTTCATCTTTTTTTGAAGTCTTGTGATTAAGAAAATCGGCAGGCAGGGAATATTCCTTCATTTGAGAAGCGTATGGCAAAAAAGCGGCAGAAAGATCACTGGCATTCTCTGAATTGTCAGGAGAATCCGGCACTATTGTGCGATTAGTAATGGTATCCAGTGTCTGCGGATAAGAAAGCTTATCATATTCACTTTCTGTCATCAGAGCCGTACTTCCATAAGCAATAGGCAGCACATTGCTGTTTTCTGCCAGTATATGCCCGTCTTTTTCCAGAAGGGTCTTATAGCCCGCAGGAACTTTATCTGCTTTTGTCTGAATATATCGGACGCCCATCAGATATTCCTGAAAAGGATTTACATCAGCTGTCATGGCAACACGGTTGCGGATGCTGATGGGCATTTGCAGGATATCGTACACCAATGTATTGTAAGTGCTGTTGGAAATAGAAGAATACAAGGTGCTTTTATTTTGCTCCCCGGTGATCACGTAGTTTGAATTGTTGGATGGGTGTTCGATCACATCGAACCGTGCCTGCGGATTTTCGCAGCACGCCTCCAGATCCTCTCTGGAAAAATAGTCTCTGGACTCGTCGGCAACGGTGGCGTAATGCTCTTCCTGCCCTTTTGTCAGATAAAGCATAGAAGGAATCGCAAGCAAAAGCACAAGTCCTCCAAGATTTATCCACCAGCAGCTGAATGGTATCATGATCTCTTTTTCTTCCAGAAAAGCGCCAAGGGAAGCACAGACAAGAAGCAGCACAAGATCAGCTGTGACCAGGTGCCGGACCTGCTGATTATGTAAAAAGAAAATAAGCTGTACGATAACCGGAATTGCACAAAGCAAAGCCAGTGGCAGACTGTGGCGTATTTTTTTCTGCCGGAGGCCTTCAAGAGCCTGTGCAGCCAGGTAAAGAATCAAAGGCAGAAATGGGATCAGGCATTTGGGCCTTACATATAAAGTGGCGTTTAAAATCCAGTAAAAAATGTCAAAAAACAGCAGTACAAAAACAGCAATTGCCAGCTTTCGGGTTTTCTTTTCCCGTATGCACAGAAACAGTGCATACAGACAAAAAAGAGTGAGTCCGCAGCCGTAAGGACTGTATAGGATGCTGTCCAGTGTGGGGTTCACTCCCAGGATTTTTAACAGGGAAGTGGAATCACCGGTATCCTTTTTATTTCCAAGGATGGAAAGACCGGTGGGAAGCAGGAGAAAGAGATTCATGGATACGGCAAAAGACACGTCCACAATATAGTTCCACCATATTTTGCATTTTCGTTTTTTCTGCATTCTGGCAGGTACATTTTTCAGATGCTCCGGCAGCAGATGGCTGATATAAAGGATGCATGCCAGAAAGCAGGATGGGAAAAAGTAAAAGCTATGCAAAATGCAGAAAAACAGGGAAAGGATCAGTCCGATATGGGGACGGATGTGGTACACGTCCTGTTCCTGGTGCTCAAAAATCCGGTCCAGGCAGAGGAAAGCCAGTAAAAGAAATGGCAGATAATTCACAAACATGATCTGTCTGTGCGCCTGGAAAAAGCAGTTTGCGCTAAGATAAAAAAAGCCGCATGCAAAGCTGGTAAAATCCGAAAAACCCTTCCTGTGCAGCCAGTAATAAAGAAGTCCGCCTCCAAGCAGGATTTCAAATATTGCATATCCCTGAATAAACCATTCCATTTCCACATGGGGAAAAAGATAGGAAATCAGTACATCCGGGCGCATAAATCCGTAGTAGGAGAGGGAAAAGAAATTGGTTCCGCCTCCAAGTCCGGTGAAGTCCGGAAACAGGCTTCCTGTTGCATAAAAATTTTTTCTCATATAATCAGCAATGGTTACATGCTGGGAATACCAGTCTGTCTCGGAGCCAAACCAGGAACCGGAAGGTATCAGAAGTAAGATGAGAATGCTGCCAGCTGTCAGAAGAAGCAGCAGAGTAATGGCGTTTCGCCAGGTGAATTTTTGAGGCTTGCTGCAGAAAATCATAATAATTCCTTTCTGTTGCTGAGCTTAAAACAGCAACAAATGTTAAGTTCAAATTATGAAAGCACATTGTAAGCGGTTTGTCAAGCGGCTTCATCTTAATAATTTCTGAATGATTTTCCATATTGGGAAGACCTGACTCTTGTTTTAGGAAACTGCTTGTGTTAAACTTTCCTAGAGCATGTTTGAAAAATCATTTCCGCAATCTGCACGCCCCACTTTGCAGTAGATTTCACCCGAATT
>OLOZ01000923.1_pt1 | contig 22795 bp, 15 predicted proteins | sample 1673021 | NCBI WGS metagenome assembly OLOZ01 (sample SAMEA3136747, study PRJEB25190) | human gut metagenome | biome: human gut; feature: human-associated habitat; material: faeces | place: Austria | collected 2013 | reverse complement strand
CAAGCGCGTCGCCGACTCCGCCGATGTCGTGCTGCGTCTCAGGAGCAAGAAACTGACCCGGGCATGACCCACCTGGGCCGGGCGGCACCCCGGCGACGACCCGCATGGAATCATCGTCATAATGACGCCTGCGATCCCTGGACATGAGAAACCGCACCTCCGATCATCGAATCTGGATTACTCCAGTCCAACAATCGGGGTGCGGTTCAAAAGGCCCTTTTTTTGTGTCGGATTACGAACCGCGCGTCTCACCGCTTGCCGTTGTAGATCTCGTTGTCGATCACATCGGCGAACACGCGATTGACGGCCGGGCGCACCACTTTCAGCGACGGTGTCAGGCACTTGTTCTCCTGCGTGAACTGCGTGTCCAGCACGGCGAACTTGCGTACGGATTCGGCGCGCGAGACCGTCGCATTCGCCTTGTCCACGTACTGCTGAATCTCCTCGCGCACCGCGGCGTTCGTGGCGAGCCGGTCGACCGGCGTCTCCGTGGACAGGCCGTGCGCGGGCAGCCACAATGCCAGCGACTCCGGATCGAGCGTCACCAGCGCGCCGATGAACGGGCGCTGGTCGCCCACCACCACGCAGTGCTCCACGATCGGGCACTTGGCGATCTCTTCCTCCAGCGGAATGGGGGAGACGTTCTTGCCGCCGGCAGTAATAATAATGTCCTTGATGCGGCCGGTGATGATGATGTGGCCCTCATCATCGATCTCGGCCAAGTCGCCGGTCCTGAGCCAGCCGTCGGCGGTGAACGCCTCGGCCGTCTTCTCCGGCAGATTGTGGTAGCCGCGGAACACGTTCGGGCCCTTGACCTGCAGTTCGCCTTCGTCGGAAATGCGAATCGAGGAGCCGGGCGCGGGCTGGCCTACGGTGCCGATCACATTGTCGGTCACGCGCGTGGCGGCGAACGGGGCGGCGGTTTCGGTCATGCCATAACCCTGAATCATCGGCAGTCCGATGCCGTTGTAGAAATGCGCCAGATCGAGCGACAGTGGTGCGCCGCCGCAGGCCACGTACTTGATCTTCGGGCCCAGAGCACCGCGCACCGTGCGGTAGACGAGCGTTTCGTACTTGGCGCGCTCGGCGATTTCGGCAAACGTGTGCTGCTCGCCGGCCTGCTCCTTGCGGCTCCAGACGCGCGCGGCCTCGGCGGCCTTGACAAACAGGCGGCCCTTCCAGCCGGCACCGGCCTTGTGCGAGGCGGCGTTGTATACCTTCTCGAACACGCGCGGCACGCCCAGCAGGTAGGTCGGTTCAAACGAACGCAGGTCCGGCAGCAGGGTTTTGGTGTCCGGCAGATAACCGACCACGCCGTCATCGGAGGCGATGGAGGCGTACTGGATGAATCGCGCGAAGCAGTGGGCCAGCGGCAGGAAGAGCAGCAGGCGCGGATGGTCGTCAAGCACCACTTCATGCAACGCCTGCGAGGCGGAGATGGTGATGGACACGAAGTTCTTGTGGGTCAGTTCGGCACCCTTCGGGTTGCCGGTGGAGCCCGAAGTGTAGACGATGGTGGCCAGATCGTCGGCGCGCACGGTGGCCACGCGCTCGTTCAGTTCCTCGTCCGAAACAGCCACGCCCAGACCTTCGAGCGCGCCCAGCGCGTTGCCCTCGATCATGAGAATCTGCTTCAAGGCAGGACAGTGGTCCTTGACCGAGTCGAGCCGGTCGAAGCGCTCGCGGTTGTCGGCAAAGGCCAGCTTGACCGCCGAATCGTTCATGATGCGCTGGGCTTGCGGGGCGGAGTCGGTGTCGTAGATCGGCACGCTTACCGCGCCCACTGCGGCCAGTGCGAAATCGAGAATGCCCCATTCGAGACGGGTGGAGGAAAAGATGGTCACCGCGTCGCCCTTGGCGATGCCGAGCGCGATCAGGCCCTTGGCGGCTGAGACCACGCGCTCGTGGAATTCGCCGGTGGTGACGTTCTGCCAGCGGCCGGGGCCGATTTTCTTGGCGGCGATTACCGTGTCCGCGCCGGTGCGGGCCAGTCGTTCGGTGAGCAGTGAATAGATAGTTTGGTCATCGCGGATCTCGATGGATTCGCCGGGCGTGGTGTATTCGGTAAGCATACGGCCGTTTATTCCTTACAAACATGATGGCAAGTTGACAACCCGAGCCATTCTGACGAGTTAGATTACGCTGGCGTAAGGTTGCGCGCGTTGTGGGCAATGGAGAAGTTGTCTGTCTGGTTTTGTGGATTGTATACAACGCCGTGTCTAACCGGTTTGCTCTACGGTTATGACCGTGTCCATTTCGGGAGCCATCGACTTCCTGCAGGACAAGTACGTGCTGAGCCCGGCCCTGCAGGGTCCGGTCATCAGCTCCAGCATCATCGGCGGCGTCGGCATTGGGGAGTCTGTGGCTTCTTATTTGGGAACGAAGCTCAGCGTGACAGTCGTCTCAGCTGAAGGTCTGGCGTGTATGTGCGCTTTCGCCTAAGGTAAATAGGATTGCGCAGTGCACGCCATCGGTATGTGCAGGTATGCGATTGGTGGCACCCGCGACTGATGCATGACGAGACCTACTGCAGTACCACGGCAACCAACACCGCAACAACACGGCAAGGGGAAGCGAACCATGTTCGACAAACGACTGTTCCAATTGGCACCAGGTCTCGGCAAGCTCATAGCCGGCAAAGTGGCTCTGATGTGGGTTGGGCTGCTTGCCAATATCGGCTTCATGCTTTCGCTGGTCATGCTGCTGCAAGGACTGCTCGCCGCAGCCGACCCACACACTTTCTCCTGTAACGCCGCCTCGGCCTCCGAGTGCCCCGCCAATCTGTTCGGCGTTCCGGGCACCACCGTCGCCCCGATGGCCGGCGACCTCATGGTTTACGTGGCCTTGGCGATCGTCTGCATGCTGGTTCGCTACCTGGCCACCACACACGCCACACGCCTCGGCACCGAAGCCGCCGAACGGGTCAAGCTCGCTTTGCGTTCCAAGCTGTACCGCAAAATGGTGGCCCTCGGCCCGTCCTACAGGTCGCGCGTCAAGACCTCGGATGTGGTCCAGTCCGCCGGCGAAGGCGTCGAGCAGATTCAAAGCTTCTTCGAACTGTTCCTGCCGCAGCTCTTCTATGCGATTCTTGCGCCGATCACCCTGTTCGCCGTGATTGCGCCGATCAACATGCCGGCCGCCGTGACCATGCTCGTCTGCGCGCCGCTCATTATTATTGTCACCGGCATCGTATCCATGACCGCCGCCCGCGCCTTCAAAAAATACTGGGGCCGATACACCGACATGGGTGCCGCATTCCTCGACAACCTGCAAGGCCTCGAAACCCTGAAGAACTTCGACGCCGACGACCGTGCCGCCGCCGAAATGGACAAGAAGGCCGAAGGCTTCCGCGTCATGACCATGCGCGTGCTGCAGATCCAGCTGCGCTCGCTGACCGCCATGGATATCGTGGCCTACGGCGGTGCGGCGGCCGGCATTGGTGTGGCTCTATGGCAGTATGCGCATACCGCCGCGGCCGCCGCAGGAGCCAGCGCCGCCGGCTGGTCTCCGATTATGCTCGCCGCCCACCTGCCCGGTGCGTTCGCCTACCTGGCCTACGGCCTGCAATACCTGATGCCGTTCGGTGCGGGCTTCCCGCTCACCCTCGCCGGACTGTTGCTGATCGTGCTGCTGTCCGCTGAATTCTTCATCCCCATGCGCCAGCTCGGCTCCTACTTCCACGTGGCGATGAACGGCATGACCTCCACCAAGCGCATCTTCGCCCTGCTGGACACCCCCGAGCCCGCCCACGGCACTGCCACGCTGCCGGCCACCGCTGGCACCGATGCCGGGACTGATGCCGGTACCAAGGCCGGGGCCAAGGCCGATGGCGGAATCACCGTCAGCTTCGACCACGTCGGCTATTCCTATGACAGCGCCGATTCCGGTGCCGCCGTTCAACAAACGAATTCCGCGCCGGCACCTGCGCTCACCGACCTCACCTTCACTGCCTACCCCGGTCAACTCACCGCCATCGTCGGCATCTCCGGTTCCGGCAAATCCACGGCTGCCGCGCTGCTTGCCGGTACGTTGACCGGATACCAAGGCTCGCTTACGCTGAACGGCGTCAAGGTATCCGACCTGTCCGGAGAGACGCTCGCCCGAACCATCACCCTGATCGGTGCCAGTAGCCATCTGTTTGCCGGTACTCTGCGTGAGAACCTTCTGATGGCTTTGCCCGATGACGGCCAGAACGGTGAAGCCGCGTCCGACGCCGTGGATTCCCGTCTCTGGGACACGCTCGAACAGGCCCGTATCGCCGACTTCGTGCGTTCGCAGCAGGACGGCCTTGACATGACGATTGAGCCCGACGCCGCCAACCTGTCCGGTGGCCAGCGCCAGCGCATCGCCATCGCCCGTGCGCTTCTGCACGATTCGCCGGTGTTCGTATTCGACGAGGCCACCAGCAGTGTGGATGTGGAATCCGAGGAACTGATTCTCGCGACCATCCGCGAACTGGTGCAATCCCGCGGCAAGACGGTGATCATGATCACCCATCGCATGGCCAACGCTGAGCACGCCGACCAAGTGGTGGTGCTCGAACACGGCAAGTCGGTGGAAACCGGCACGCATGCCGAACTCATGGCGGCCGGCGGCGTGTACGCCAAGTTGTTCACTACTCAGGCGGATATCGAGAACTTTGGGGCTGACCACCCTCAGCCAGCTTCGCTGACAGCTTCCGCCAGCGGGAGCGGGGCGGCTGTGGGCGCAGCTCCGGCTGCAGCTCCGGCCGAGATGAGCACGTTCCAGGTCATCAAGCGACTACTCGGGGAGGCCAAGCCACTGGCCGGGCTTATGGTCGCGGCTTCCACGGCCGGCACCATCGGCCACCTTGCCGCAACCTTCCTGCCGGTGTTCGGCATCATCGCCGGATTCGCGCTCGCCGGCAACCCCGTGTGGGGCATGAGTGCGGCCGGTGCAATCACCGCCATGATTGTTTGCGCGGTGTTGCGCGGCCTGACGCGCTACGTTGAGCAATATCTGAACCACAACGTGGCCTTCCACCTGCTCGCGCTCTTCCGCTCCAAGGCTTTCGCCGCCCTTCGCCGCCTCGCTCCGGCCAAGCTCGCCGGCAAGGGCAAGGGCGACCTCATCGCCATGCTCACCACCGACGTGGAACTGCTCGAAATCTTCTTCGCGCATACCATCAGCCCCGTGGCCATAGCCGTGACCACCACCATCGTCTACGTCATCGTGGCGGCCACGCTGAGCCCCTGGATGGCGTTGGCGCTGATCGTCTCCCATCTGATCATCGGCATCATTGTGCCGCGCTTCTTCGCCACCGGCGTGCGCAATCTGGGCCCCGCCATCCGTGGCGCGGCCGGCGAACTCGACAACGTGATGCTCGACGACATGCGCGGTCTCGACGAGATCATCCGATTCGGTCGGGGTGAAGATCGTGCGCAGGCCATCGAAGACCGCACGCGCGCGCTATGGCGTGACCATGCCAAACTCAGCCGTGTCAACGGCCGGTTCGCCGGTGTCGGCGGATTGCTGGTTGCATTGCTTACCTCGGCGGCTGCCGGCATCGCCATCAATCTTGCCGGCGTGAACCTCTACGATATCCCGGCGCTGGTCGCCGCCTTCGCGCTGCTCGCCAGCTCGTTCGGGCCGACGCTGGCGCTCGCCGCCCTGCCCGCGAACCTCACCCAGACCTTCGCCTCCGCCCGTCGTCTGTTCGGCCTGATGGACGAAGCACCGGCCGTGGTGGAAACTGGCACTGCGAACTCGGATTATGAGGGCATGCGCCTTGATCGCGTCACCTTCGCGTACCCGGGGGAGGGGAGCGAGGCGATTCTCGCCGACTTCTCGCTCGATGTGCCGCAGCACGGCATCCTCGGTATCCAAGGCCCGTCCGGCCGGGGCAAGTCCACTATGCTGAAGCTGCTGATGCGCTATTGGGATCCGCAGCGCGGCCAAGTGACGCTGTCCGGCACGCCGCTACCGCAAATCGATGTGCATGCCCGCCGCCGTATTCAGGCCATGATGAGTCAGGAGACCCACCTGTTCGACGGCACGATTCGAGAGAATCTGCTTATCGCCTTGCCTGAATCGGAGATTCGCAATGGGGGAGCGGCCGGTGTTCTTGACGCCCGACTCCGCGAAGCCCTCGCCAAGGCATCCGTGCTCGACCTGATCGATTCCCTGCCGGATGGGCTCGACACCCAGGTGGGCGAGCTGGGCGACCGACTGTCTGAAGGCGAACGCCAGCGCATCGGCTTGGCCCGTGTATTCCTGCGCAATGCCGACTTGGTGCTCTTCGACGAGCCGACCAGTCGTCTGGATGCCTTGAATGAAGCCATCATTCTGCGTTCCATTCATGAGCTGTCCAAGAGCGAGCAGAATGCGGATAAGGGGCAAGACGTGGCTGTGGTGCTGGTCTCTCACCGTGAATCCGCCATGCGCGTTGCCGATGCGGTGCTGAATCTGTAAAGTCGCACAGTCACAGGCCGCAATACTCTGCAATACAGGATTTCCTTATATATCAGCCTCTGATAAGGGCATCCAGAGAGTCGAGGGCCGCGTCGATGGCCTGAGCCTCGCGGTCGTCATCCGTCTCGGCGAAGGAATGCTCGCTGTAGGAATCCTCGTCGGCACTGGGCAACAACACTCCGCGAGGCGTATCGGCACTGTGCGCGTGCTCAATAGAGGCCATATGTGCCGGCTGCACGGCATTTGTCTGCTTGCGGTTTCGATTCGCGTCATTCGCGGAATCAACGGCATCTGCGGCATCAACGCTATCTGTATCATCCGCACCACTGCGCGTAGTCGGCCGATTCGCCAGCGTGAATGGATCGTCGGGCAGTGAATCGGCCAAGGCCGCGACTGCTGCGCTGGCCGCTGCCTCGGCCGCCGCGCCGTCCAGCATCGCACCATCCGCAGAGTCAGTCACGGAGCCATCCACAGAGCCATCCGCAGGGCCGTTCGCAGAGCCGTCCGTATACTCACCGTCGTGCCGTCTACTGGATGACTTACCAACCAGAACAGCGCCCCTCGTACGCCGCATAAGCGACGGCACGTTCTCATCCGTCGTAACTTCCGAGACGGTCGCTGCCGTGTCTTCTTCTGCAGCCATATTCGCCGCTGCCTTGGCGGCTTCCTCGGCAGCGCGCTGCGCCTCCAGCCGTTCTGCCTCGACCCTTTTGGCGGTCTCTATGGCGAAAATCTTCTGCTGTGCCGCAGCGCGAGCCCGCTCAGCCGCATCCATAATGCCCAATGCCTGCTGACGTTCGTTTTCAATACGACGCAGCGTGGCTTCCGCGTGGCGGATATTCGCATCAGCCGTGCTCAGCGCGTATTTTGCGTAGGCCAAATCGGTTTTCGGCTGCCATAGATGCTCGATTTCCTCCAGCGTGCGTCCCATTGTCTCCGGCACCAACGCCACGATGCCGAACAGGCAAATCAGATCCAGAACCGCGAAAATCGCGAACGATATGCCGCCGCCCAATCCATCGATCATCATCGGCGTGAATTGTGCGATGATCCAGTTGGCGAACAGCAGACACATCACACACAATCCGGTGGCGCGACCGCGCAGATACGTGGGGAAGAGCTCGGGAATCACAATCCAGGGAATCGGTCCCATCGAAAAGGCGAACGATATGGTGAACGCCATGACGAATATAAGCGTCAGCAGCGAATTGCCCATGAAATACGAGCCCGAAATGCATAGCGCGAACACGCACATCATGCCGGTGCCTATTTCCATAAGACGTTTACGGCCGAACGTGTCGATCAGGTACATGCCTACCACGGTGGCCACCAGCTCCATGCCGCCTACGCTGGCGGCCGCGAGGAACTGAGTGTCCCCGGCGAACCCGAGATCCGAGAACATCACCGGCCCATAGTAGGAAATGGCGTTCATGCCGATGAACTGGTTGAACACGGCGAGAAAGATGCCGATGACGAGTGCCCGTCGCAGGCCTGGACGGAACAAATCATGGAATTCGTGCGACATCTCGGTTTCCAGTTTGACCGAGGCTTGGATGTCATCGGTGCGCAGGCGTGCGCGTTCGGTGCCGAGGATGTGCTCGAGCACCGCGAAACCTTCATCGGTTCTGCCTATCTGAATGAGGAATCGTGGGCTTTCCGGTGCCCTCCGCATAGCCAGCAGGAAGGCGGCGGCCGGAATCGCGCCTAATCCCAGCATCCAGCGCCATCCAGTGGCGATATCCCAGTCGTTTGATCCGTGGGAGGCGATGATGTAGTTGATGACGTTGGTCAGGAAGATACCGCAAACCGCAAGCAGCTGATAAGAGAAGGCGAGCAGACCACGGATGTTGGCCGGAGCCGATTCGGTGATGTATGTGACGGCCAGCGCGGCGGTCAGGCCGATGCCGTAGCCGCCGGCCACGCGCGCCACGATAAGCGCTATGGGACCTATCGTCAGCGCACTCCATACAGCCGCAACAAGGAAGAACGCGCCGCCGATAATAAGGATACGTTTCCTGCCGAATCGGTCGGAAAGGAATCCGGCGGTGGCCGCTCCGATGACGGCACCGAGCATGATGGAGGAAACGACGAGGCCCTCCATGAGAGTACTGAGCCCGTATCTGGCGCGCAGGAATTCGATGGCACCGGAGATGGAGACGGTGTCGTAGCCGTACAGTAATCCGGCAAGACCCGCACTCAAAGCCAGTCCGAATGTATATTTTCCTGATCCGCGGGTGCGTATGGCTGTTCCTAAAGGATTGGGCTGCTTGGAAGCAGTCCGAAACAGTCTCGCCATGTGCTCTTCCTCTCAATACAGCTATGGTGGTGCCTATTCATACTAGCCGAACTGGCTCTGTCTGGCGCTGGACATCCACGAATGTGAACGCTCTCGGAATTGTGGATGTCGGAGGCTGAAGATTCTTCTGTGTGCCCGAGGTGGCGAGTTTTGGCGGGAAATCAGGCGTGTCGCTTGATTTTGACAAATTGGTACACGGGTGTATCATCATAGATATTGGTACACGGGTGTACCAAAGAAAACACCCCAAAAAAAGACCGTCAGCGGAGCATATCGCAGGCGAGGAACCCAGGCCCAAGGTAAGTCCAAAGTCCCGAAGCCACGACCAATCCCAACGGCTCAGGAGGAGATAACATGCGCAACACCAAGAAGGTCATCGCAGCAACGGCCGCCGCCAGCAACATAGCATCGGCCATGAGCCGGTACAATAAAGGACTTGATTGATATGACTACTCGTAGAACGTTCAGGTGGCCGTCCCTGCTGACTGAATCCGGTCGTGGCATCGCGTTCGGCGGCGACTACAATCCGGACCAGTGGCCCGAGGAGACACTGGACGAGGACATTCGCCTGATGGTCCAAGCCGGCGTCAACACCGTGGCCCTCGCCATCTTCAGCTGGGACAAGATCGAACCGCGCGAGGGCGAGTTCACGTTCGAGTGGCTTGACCACGTGATCGACAAGCTCGGCGCGGCGAGCATCGCCGTGGACCTGGCATCGGCCACTGCCACGGCCCCGTTGTGGCTGTACGAGCGTCATCCTGAGGTGCTGCCAATCGATCGGTACGGCCATGTGGTCAATGCGGGCTCACGCCAGTCGTGGCAGCCCACAAGCCCGGTGCTCAAGGAATACGCGCTGCGCCTGTGCCGCAAACTTGCCGAACACTACAAGGACAATCCATACGTGACGGCCTGGCACATGGGCAACGAATACGGCTGGAACAACCGCTACGACTACTCCGACAACGCCTTGGCCGCGTTCCGCACGTGGTGCGAGGCCAAATACGGGACCGTCGACGCGTTGAACGAAGCGTGGGGCACGGCCTTCTGGTCCCAGCACGTGAACAGCTTCGACGAGGTGTTGCTGCCTCGCCACATGGGCGGCGACAGCATGGTCAACCCGCCCCAGCAGTTGGATTACGAGCGGTTCGGCAACGACATGCTGCTCGACTTCTACAAGGCCGAACGCGACGCCATCGAAGAAATCTGCCCCGGCAAGCCGTTCACCACGAACTTCATGGTCTCCACCGACCAATGCACCATGGACTACGCGCAATGGGCAAACGAAGTGGACTTCGTGTCCAACGATCACTACTTCCATGAGGGCGAATCCCATCTGGACGAACTCGCCTGCTCGGACGCGCTCATGGACTCGCTCGCGCTCGGCAAGCCGTGGTACGTGATGGAGCACTCCACCTCCGCCGTCCAATGGAAGCCGCTTAACATGCGCAAGCGCGCCGGCGAGCTCATGCGCGACTCCTTGGCCCACGTGGCCATGGGTGCCGACGCCATCAACTTCTTCCAATGGAGACAATCCGCATCGGGTGCCGAGGCGTTCCACTCCGCGATGGTGCCCCACGCGGGCTCCGATACGAAACTGTTTCGAGGAGTGTGCGAACTCGGCGCCGCGCTGAAGACGCTGTCCGACGCGGGTGTGCAAGACACGGAACTGAAGCGCGCGGACACGGCGATTCTGTTTAGTGCGGAATCCGAATGGGCCACTCGCTCCGAGACCCTGCCCAGCATGAAACTCAATCACTGGCATGACGTACGCGACTGGTATCGCGGATATCTCGATGCCGGAGCGCGCGCGGACGTGGTCCCGCTCGCCTACGATTGGAGCGGCTACCAGACTATCGTGCTGCCCACCGTGATCGCCCTGTCCGACGAGGATACCCGTCGCATCGCGGACTTTGCCGAAAACGGCGGTACGGTCATCGTCGGCTATGCCACCGGCCTGATCGACGAACACTTCCACATCGGTCTCGGCGGATACCCCGGCGCCGGCAACGGACTTCTGCGCGACATGCTCGGCATCCGCTCCGAAGAATTCAACATCCTCGGAGAAGAAGCCGAAGACGAACCGGCCGAAATCGGTTTGTCGAATGGACTCACGACACGTCTGTGGCAGAATGACGTGACCTCGGTCGCTCCAGACACTCGCGTGCTTGCCACGTACGTGGGTACAGCCGCTGCTGACTGGGAGCTCGACGGCGTCCCCGCCATCACCAGTCACCCCCACGGCCAAGGCGCCGCCATCTACGTGGGCTGCGATCTTGGCCGCCACGACATCACCCACTTGCTCAAGGAACTCAACACAACAGCCCCCTCCGACGAAAGGGCTCCCGACCAAAGGCCGGGTGGGGGAGAGATCAACGCCGCAACTACGACCGCAGCAGCCACGACTCATGACCCCCGCATCCTGCACACCATCCGCCAATCCTCAGACGGTACCATCCGCTTCGATTTCTATCTGAACCGTTCGAAGCAGCCCGTTGCCGTCAACGGTGTGGAAGGTGATCCCATCATCGCCCACCGTTGCGAGACTGACGCCGTTGGATATACGCTGAACCGCAACGCCATTCTTATCGCTAAAACGTCCTGCTAAACCGCGCTAGAATGGCAATGTTGTCCGGATAGAGGAGTGTGGCATGAGCGACGAGAAAACAGCCAAGCGTCGAGTGACGCTACGCGATGTCGCTCAGGCCGCCGGTGTATCGCTCAAAACTGCGTCGAACGTGATCAATGGCTCCGGGCGTATGACCGATGAAACCCGTGCAAAGGTTGAAACAGTCATTAAGGACCTCGGCTACCGAGTCAACGTGGCCGCCCGTAACCTCAACCGCGATCACACCGGTTTCATCACCCTTGCCGTGCCTTCGCTGATTCCGCCATATCTGGCCGAGTTGGCCAACCGCACCATCGAGGCCGCCCGTCAGCGCGACTACTCCGTATACGTCACCACGTATGCAGAGGGCTCGGCCAAAGGAGCGCGTGACCTGCTCAAGAACTTCAACTCCACCGTGTCAGACGGCATGATTCTCTCCATGAGCGAGGTGGAGGATATTTCGCCCGAAGACCTGAAGGTCGATTTCCCGCTGGTTATTGTCGGTGCCCGAACCACATGGGGTGTTGCCGACCACGTGACTCCGGACGATGTTGCCGCCGCAGCAACAGCGGCAGGCTACCTATACGATCGAGGTTCTTCTCGCCTCGCTGTAGTGGGCGCACGAGACGACTATAACGCGGCCGCTTTGTTGCAGGCTGTGGAAGGCAACGCACAACTGCGTTTGCGTGGTGTCATTGAAGAAACGCGCCGCCGTGGGCTTGAGCTGGATCCTCATCTGATTGGCAACACCGATCAGGATTGGACCATCGGCGCTGGCGCTCGCGTGACTCAGCGACTGATTGATTCCGGCGTGCCATTCGACGGTGTGATCGCACTGAACGATCAGTTGGCCATCGGCGCATTGACCGCTCTGCGCACCGCTGGTTATGAGGTGCCCGCGCAGGTGCAGGTCATCGGCTTCGACAACAACGAGGAAGCCCCCTACCTGCAGATTCCGCTGACCACCATGGATTCCCGCCTTGACTGGACAGCTCCCACGGCAGTGAATCGCATCCTCGGACGCATCGATGGCAGCATCACCAAACCCGAACTGCTCACCACCGAATCCCAAGTCATCGCCCGCGCCTCCACACGCTGACGCTAATCTGGCTCCCCTCCCTGGGGGGAGCTGTCACCGAAGGTGACTGAGGGGAGCCTTGCGGAACATTGTCATCTCCCGTCGTAACTCGTAATTGTCACTCGTTTGAGTGGCCCCATGTGTCATCGGAGGTAGCCGTTCACTCCGCTCCGAGTTCGTGCATCTCTCTCCCCCCCCCACGATAAGAGACGCCGTTCAATCGTTTAGTGACTTTTTGTTAATTTCTGTGCTTAAGTAGCAACTTTATGTGTGTTTTCTCTACGATCTGGTGTATATTATTTTTTGGTTTACCGGTGTATTGCACGCGCGATGTGTGAATTGCCGCAACATCGCTGATATGCGTACATGGAATCTGGAGGAATGTATCTGATGACGGCATCAACTGAATCGTCTACGCAATCCCATCATGATGAGAAAGAGGCCATTGCTCCCGCGCGACTTGTGGCCTACGCGCTCGGCAACTTCGGCCAGTCGGCGTTCTACAACGCGCTAAGCACCTACTTCGTGGTCTATGTGACCAACTCGCTGTTCTCCGGAGTGGACAAGGCCGTGGCGGGCAAGCTCATCGGCATCATCACCTCGCTGATCGTGATCATTCGTATCGCGGAAATCTTCGTGGACCCGCTGCTGGGCAACCTGGTGGATAACACCACCACCAAACTCGGGCGATTCCGCCCTTGGCAGCTCATCGGCGGTCTGGTGTCCGCCGTGCTGATCGTCATGGTCTACACTGGCCTGTTCGGCTTGGTCAACGTCAACACCACGCTGTTCATCGTCCTGTTCGTGGTGGTGTTCGTGGTGCTCGATGTGTTCTACTCCCTGCGCGATATCTCCTACTGGGGAATGATCCCCTCCATCTCTTCCGACTCCCATCAGCGCGGCATCTACACCGCAGCCGGCACCTTCACCGGATCGCTCGGGTACAACGGTCTGACTATCGCCGTGATGCCCATCGTCACCTTCTTCAGCTTCGATGCCGGCCAGCAGAACCAGAATGGTTGGACCGCGTTCATCATCATCGTGGCCCTGCTCGGCGCTCTCACGGCTCTGAGTGTAGTGTTCGGTGTCAAGGAAAAACAGAGCACGCTGCGCACCAAGGCCCAGGAGAACGGTAACCCGATTGAAGCGTTCCGCGCCCTGATTCACAACGACCAGCTCATGTGGACCGCTTTGTCTTATGTGTTCTACGCCGTCGCCAACGTGGCCACCGGTGGCGTGATGGTCTACCTGTTCAAATACGTGATTGGTCGCATGGACCTTTTCCCGGTCACCGGCGTCATCCCTATTGCGTGCGGTCTGATTATGTCGGTACTGTTCCCGGTCATCACTAGGTGGGTGCCCCGCCGTTATCTGTTCCTCATCGGCATGTCCGTGATGGTCGTGGCCTACCTGCTGCTGATTGTCGCCTCCACGAATATACCGCTGCTGCTGGTGGCACTAGTGCTGTTCTACCTGCCGCAGACCCAGATTCAGATGACCGTGATCGTGTGCCTTGAGGACTCCATTGAATACGGCCAGCTGAAAACAGGCAAACGCAACGAAGCCGTGACGCTGTCCGTGCGTCCGATGCTCGACAAGATCGCCGGCGCATTCTCCAACGGCTTCGTCGGCTTCGTGGCCGTGGCCGCCGGCATGATCGGTTCCGCCACCGCCGCCGACATGACGGCCAAGGACATCACCATCTTCAAGACCTTCGCCTTCATGATTCCGCTGGTGTGCATTGTGCTTGGCCTGATTGTGTTCGCGATTTTCGTGAAGATCGACGAAAAGGCCCATGCGCGTCTGGTCGCCAAGCTCACTGAGAATCTTGCGACGGCTGGCGATGGTGGTGGTAACGACGATGGTGTTGGTGTTGGTGTTGGTGTTGGTGACAATGGTGAGCATAATGGTGGCCACGCCAGCATCGCGTCGGAAGATTCCGCATTGGCGGAATACGGTCCCGAACTCGCCAAGCGGGTGTTGCTCGGCAAATAGTGTTGCTGTGCGAATGAGCTGTTTCATGGGGTGGTGATTGGCCCATGGGGCGGTGAATTCCTCATGGGGCGGTGGCTGAAAATGGCTTTATTCTGCGGAAGGTAAAATTTTACCGACCGCCCCATGGGCAAGTTACCGCCCCATGGGATTTTCGCCGCCCCATGGATGTACGGGTAAAGGCGGCCGAATTGCCTCGTGCCGCCCCCGTGGATATGCAAGTTAAAGAGCATCGGCAGCATGACTGAATGCACATAGAGCGTCCCCCGCATGGTTGTGCCACGTTCCATGGCGGGGTCGCCGTGGTGACTGTCGCCAGTACACGCCATGCCACGCGAGCACGTTGTTGCCGGTGTTCCATGGCGGAAACGTCGTGGGCATACACCTTGGATGATGGCGACGACGATTCCAACACAGTACCCAGTAAAGTAACCGCCGATAACCTCAAGAAATACGACATCAGCCCGCAAGGCCAGGCCGATGAGATTCGCATGGTCGCCGAGGCCGTGAACAATATCGGCGACAACGATGGCGATGGCGATAAGACCAACGGTGCGAATGGCAACAAGGCTACTGGCGTGCTGAGCAAGACCGGTAGCGCGGTGACTGCCGTGGGTCTTGCGGTCGTCGTTCTCGGTGCAGCCGGCGGGGTCTCGTTTGCTTTGCGTCGTAAGCGCTCCTGATAAGGACTGACTCGGCATTATGATGCGGTTGCCAGTTGCTGGCTGTCGGCTGTCGTCTGCCAGATGCGGCTGTCTCGGCGTAGCGATGCGATTCTGTCCCGGTTTGCGCATCAATCGATTGATGTTAATACCGGGACAGAAATCATTGTCCTGGTTTGAAAAAACGGGCGTTTTTCGCGTACCGGGACAATTCTCGTTGCCCCGATACGAGCGTCAATCGTTTTATGTGCGAACCGGGACAACATGTCGATCTCGGGATTGACGGTATTCCGCCGATTCTGCTTGTCGGGGTATGTGGACTTTGAAAATTGGTTTGTCCCGGTTCTCAAAAATGGGCCGAAATTGCGTACCGGGACAACGATTTCTGTCCCGGTAGAAACGTCAATCGATTGACGTTTTCACCGGGACAAATTTGTGCCCAGAGGAGGGGAAGAGGGGCTCCGCAATGGCGCTGGGCATCATTGTGGTTGGAGGCAAATTCGCGTCCGGGAACAATGGGACGAGGCCCCGGTCGCAGGAGTAGAGCGTGATGTTGTCATGATTATGACCGGCTTTCCCACATGGAAGGCCGGTCATAATCATGCCGTTTACCCGCACGCTCCCTGCACACCGGCCGCACATCACCCACATAACCGTGTACAGTGGCGTGTAGTCGCAGCAATAAAGGAGCATCGCACATCATGACCAACGGACACATCAACCCCGCCAACGTGCCGGACATCGCCTTGAAAGACGGTCATTCCATTCCGCAAGTCGGTCTCGGCGTGCTACGTATCGACGATGAGGGTGTGGTCCCCGTCGTCGAATCCGCGTTGGAAGCCGGCTACCGCCATATCGATGGTGCGGCCGGCTACAACAACGAGGCCGGCGTGGGCCGCGCGCTCGCCGCTTCCGGATACAACAAGGGAGCCAAGCGCGAGACCCTGTGGGTCACCACCAAGCTGCGCGACTCCCAGCAGGGCTACGATTCCGCGCTCAAAGCTTTCGACAACTCGCTGAAACTCCTCCAGCTCGATTACGTGGACATGTACATGATCCATTGGCCCACGCCGTTCGACTGGCGCAGCACCGACACCTGGAAGGCGTTCGTCAAGCTGCGCGACGAAGGCATGGCACGCACACTCGGCGTATGCAACTTCATGCCCGCCGATCTGAAGCGTCTGCACGAGGAGACCGGCGCATGGCCGGCCGTCAATCAGATTGAGCTGCACCCCACGTGGCAGCAGCGCGAAGTGGTGGCGTTCTGCAAGGAGCACGGCATCGCCGTGGAGGCCTACTCGCCGATGGCGCGTGGCGCCGACCTCAACGCCGGCGACGGCACCATCGAGAAGATCGCCGCCGCCCATGAGGTCAGCCCGGCCCAGGTGATTCTGCGTTGGCACATCGAAAACGGCACGATCATCATCCCCAAGTCCGTGCATGCTGACCGCCAGAAGGAGAATCTCAACCTGTTCGGCTTCGCCCTGACCGCCGATGAACACGCTGCCATCGACGCCCTCGACGGCCCCACCCGCGCCGGCCACGACCCCCTCACCTTCACCTATGCGTGATTGATGGCACGTCGTAACGCCCACTTCCGCCGTCGTTTCAACGCTTCTGGTCCGCTGGAGCGCGTGCTGATTCTCATCGTTCTCGCCGCAGCAATCGGCGTGACCATCGGCCTGCTACTGCCGCAGGTCAGCTCCGACGCGGCCAAAATCACAGGTGGCTACACTGCCACCGGTTCAGCCGCCGACACTTTGAACGCGCTCGCCGTAGACGACAACCAAAGCTCCTCCGGCTACGACCGCGATTCCTTCGGTTTCCGCACCACCGACGTCGACGGCAATGGCTGCGACGTACGCGACGACGTGCTCGCCCGTGATCTCACGGACATCACCTACAAATACGCCGGTTCCTGTGTGGTCGAGTCCGGCACACTGGCCGATCCGTACACCGCTCAGACCATCCATTTTGTACGTGGCCGCGCCACCAGCGCCAAAGTGCAGATCGACCATGTGGTGGCCCTTGAAAACGCTTGGCAATCCGGTGCGCGCGACTGGTCCACTGCCAAACGCCATGAATTCGGCAATGACCCCTACAACCTGCTGGCCGTCGACGGCCCGGCCAATCAGGAGAAGGGGTCGGCTTCCGCCGCCTACTGGCTACCCACCAACGCCGACTACCGTTGCGACTACGTGGCCCGCCAGATTGGCGTCAAAGACAAGTACCAGCTCACCGTCACCTCCCAAGAAAAGGACGCCATGCTCGCCGTCCTCCACACCTGCCCGGGCCAGGCCGTGCCCGCAGACGAATAGGGGCTACCGCTCAGGATTGTTGAGCATAGGTGCCTGCCCCTCGTCATAAGCGCGCAGGAGCCGTCGGAGCAAAAATGTGGTGAAGTATGGTGCGGTGAACACGTGTTCGCTACTACCGATATTGCCGGCGGATAGTTTCACGCCGAACTGAATTTCCGGATAAGAATCCGAAGCGATTAGCGTCCGCATGGATTTGGCGGTGCCTTTTTTCGATTTCACCTCCACCGGCACCAGCCATTCGCGCGTGCGGACGAAGAAATCCTGTTCCAGTGTGGAATCCTCTTTTTTGTAGTAGTACAGGTCATAGCCGGATTTCCGTAGCGCTTCAGAGACGATGCTCTCGTACATAGCCCCCTTATAGACACCAAGATTACGATTGGCCCGCAGATCATCACTGGCCTCGTCGTCAAGCATCGCTACGAACAGACCGGTATCGCCGAAATATATCTTGAACTTGTTTTCGTCATAATTGCCTTTCAACGGCAGTTCAGGATAGGACATACATCGGCAGATATTCACCATTCCCGAGGTCTCAAGCCATTCCACGCATCCTCGATAGTCTTTGAAACGCGCTCCGCTGGCGACTTTGCTGATTTGGAACTTCTTGTTTTCCTTGGCGAGTTGCACGGGAATATGGTTGAACACGTTGAGAATTCGTGCCTGATCGAGTCCTTGCGCGTATTTGCGGATATCCTCCTGGTAGTCCAAAATAAGCTGGCGCTGCAATTGCAGTGTTCCCTCGAACGTGCCAGTGCGTATATGGGAGGCGACAACCGCAGGCATGCCGCCAAGCACGCAGTAATCCATAAATGCCGTGGAGAAGACGTTCATTTCCACTTCAGAGAATGGCGTAGCGTCACACAGGTGGGTGAACATGCTTTCGATGACGGCCTCATCGTATCCGCGAGCCCACAGAAATTCCTCGAAGTCCAACGATCGCATTTCGTAGTCGGTCTTATATCCCACGCTATTGCTTTCGATTTGCTTATAGCTGATGCCCAGCATTGAACCGCTGCAAATCACATCATATTTGCCGTCGATTTTAAAGAACTTCAGTGCAGTGGCGATATCAGGATGGGCCTGGATTTCGTCGAAAAAGATGAGCGTATCGCCCGGAATGAACTTTTTAGCTGGGTCGATCAGGGAAATATTGCGGACGATGGTATCCGCGCCATAACCGTCCGCAGTGATTGCACGATATTTCGGTTCCTCAACGAAGTTGATTTCCACTACCGAACGGTAGTTGTGTGCGGCAAAGTAATCGATAGTCTCTGTCTTGCCTACTTGACGAGGGCCCTTGATGATTAGCGGGGAGCGATTCGGGTCGGATTTCCATGCATTGAGATAGGCATCGGCTTTGCGTTTGAGATACATGAGGAGCCCCTTTCCGAATTACTGCTATATCAATGATTTTACACTTTCATGAGCGAGTTTTCTACCGTCTGGCACATTTCATGAGCGAGTTTTCTAGTAATTTCCTCATTTCATGAGCGAGTTTTCGGCGGTTTGTCACATTTCATGAGCGAGATGGCGGGGAATGCCAGCTGCCAGTCCGCCAGTCATCCATCAATCGTCCGCAGATTGTCCGTCTGTTGACGCGGGAAACATGCCCGCGCTATAACTGAGCCCGGTATGAAGGGAGAAGGGAACTGGTACAAACGATATGGCAGTAACACACACCGAAGCAGATGCCACTGCGGCAACCGCTATGACGAACGCTGTGGCAGACATCGAACAGGAAACACCGGAAATCGGGAAGGAACGCCAGCTTGCCGGAGTCAGAACCGGGGCCGGAGCAGGGACGAACAACAATAAGAAGCCGCATGACCATGCGCTGGCCAGCATCCTTGGCCCCGCGTTCGTGGCGGCCGTGGCCTACGTCGATCCTGGTAATGTGGCGGCCAACATCACCTCCGGCGCACGATACGGCTACCTGTTGGTGTGGGTGCTGGTGCTCGCCAATGCCATGAGCGTGCTTATCCAGTATCAGTCCGCCAAACTCGGCATCGTGACCAACAAATCCTTGCCGGAACTGCTGGGTGAGCGTATGAGCGACGCCGGCCGATTCATGTTCTTTATGCAGGCTGAAGTCATCGCCATCGCCACCGATCTGGCCGAGGTGATCGGCGGTGCCATCGCCCTGAACCTGCTGTTCGGATTGCCGCTGTTCATCGGCGGTTTGGTGATTGGCACAATCTCCACGGTGATGCTGTGGTTCCAAGGTGGCAAGACGCAAACCACGTTCGAGCGCATCATCATCGTGATGCTGCTGATTATCACATTCGGCTTCATCGCGGGTCTGTTCGTAGCCCCGCCGAACCCCGGCGAAGTGGTCAAAGGCATGATTCCACGCTTCCAAGGCGCCGACTCGGTGTTGATGGCCGCCTCGATTCTGGGCGCCACCGTGATGCCGCACGCCATCTACCTGCACTCCACGCTGGTGAACGACCATTACGCAGGCGGCGAAAAGCCGTCAATCAAAACGCAACTGAAAGGCTCGAAAATCGATGTGGCCTGGGCGCTGTTGCTGGCCGGCACCGTGAATCTGGCGATGCTGGTGCTCGCCGCCAACTCGCTGCATGGCATGTCTGGCACGGATTCCATCGACGGCGCACAGCGGGCGATCACGCAGGTGCTTGGCCCGGTGATCGGCACGATCTTCTCCATCGGCCTGCTGGCTTCGTCGCTGAGCTCCACATCGGTTGGCACGTACGCCGGCTCGGAAATCATGCACGGTCTGCTGCACGTCAACGCCCCGATGTGGGCCTGCCGCGTGGTCACGCTGGTGCCGGCACTGATTGTGCTGTGGTTCGCCAAGGACCCGACTCAGGCGCTGGTCATCGGCCAGGTGGTGCTTTCCATCGGCATCCCGTTCGCCGTGATTCCGCTGATGCGATACACGCATAACAAGGAACTCATGGGCAAGTGGGCTGATGGAACCGTCAAGCACGTGATTTTCATGATCGTCGTGGCACTGATTGTGGCGCTCAACGTGCTGCTGATTGTCCTGACGCTGATGGGTAGGGCGTAATAGACTCCAGCTGAAATCCTGCGATAGCACAACATAATAAGAAGCCCCGGTGTTGGAAACCGGGCTTCTTATTATGTTGAGAATGGTTGGATCTGCCGTCAGTTCGCAGCCATACGCCGCGCACGCCGTTCGCGCAGCGCGCGCAAGGAAATAATGTCTCGCGTACGACCGGCACCGTCGCCCTTGACGCCGAAGAACACCATCAACACCATTGCCAGACAGATCATTGCGGAGATGCGCAGCGCCCATTGAATGCCAAAAATCGAAGCGGCGACGGCGGAGGCGCCGCCCTGCTTATGCAAAGCGGCAAACGTTTCCATCAGAATCACCAACACGGGTGCGCCCACAGCGCCCGCAATCTGACGCGCGGTATTCGTCACCGATGATCCGGCGGACACTTCGCTCGGCCCGTTCAGGCAATTCAGGGACCACGTGGTAATCGGCATCAGCAGGAAACCCATGCCGATCTGACGGATGAACTGGCAGATCGATACCCACCAGATCCACGTATCCATCGCCACCAGCGACATGCCCAAGGTGCCAAGGGTCAACACAATCGAACCGAACAAAGCCACGGGTCGTGCGCCGAATCGATCCATCGCACGGCCGCCGAAGAACTGGGAGACGCACTGGCCGATAGCGCCCGGCAACATGATCAGACCACTCATCGTGGCAGAATACCCACGGTCGGTCTGGATGTAGAGCGGCATGATGACCAGAATCGAACTGAAGGCGAAAAATGCCAGCGACGCGGTAATGGTGCCGACGGTGAACGAACGGTTCTTCAGCACTTCCAAGTCCAGCAGCGGCGGCTGGGGGAGTGCCGACTTGTCCTCGGCTACGGCCTCACGATAGCGCTTGCCGGCGCGCAGGTTACGCAGCACGAACCATACGATGCCGATCAGACCCACAACCATAGGTCCCCACGTTACCGGCGCCGTAAATCCATAGGTCTCCGAATTGGTGAAGCCGAACATCAGCCCGCCAAAGCCAATCACCGACAGGCTCACCGAGAAAAAGTCCGCGCGGGCAGACGGGTCATGCGAGCCGAAATTATGCAGTCCGAACATGGCCGCCACCAGCGAGACCACGCCAATGATAGTCATGGTCAGGAAGATGGAACGCCAGCCATTGGCGTCGGTCTGCCAGCCGCCCAAGGTGGGGCCGATTGCCGGAGCCACGCTCATGGCCATGCCCACGGTGCCCATAGCAAAGCCGCGTCGGGACAGCGGGTAGATGGAAAACACCGTGATCTGCAGCACCGGCCACATCACGCCTGTGCCGGCAGCTTCGAGCACGCGCCCGACCAGCACCCATACGAAGTTTGGCCCCAACCATGCCAGCAGGGAGCCGACCGTGAACACCGCCATCGAGCAGATTACAATCTGGCGGGTGGAGAAACGACGGGTCAGGAACGCGGTCAGCGGCACCATGACGCCCATGACCAGCTGGAACACGGAGGTGAGCCACTGCCCGGTGGTTACGGAGATGTGGAATTCGGAAACGATAATCGGCAGCGCGGAACTCAGCTGCAGCTGCGTGAAGTTGCCCACGAAGGTAATAAAGGTCAATATCGCGATGGAGATGAACGCCGCCCGGCTGAGTTTGCCGTCTACATATGATTCCTCGCGGCTCAGCACCCGCTGCAGTTCGCCGCGACGATTCTTGATCCTGCTCTCTCCAGCCACGCACACTCTCCACTTCCGTTGCCCGGCCGGTGGCTCTGGCGGTGTCGGTTGGCATGTTCGGCACTGGTGGTGCCTGCGGTACATGCCGGCATGCTGGTTTCGTCTTTTCGTCTTGTCGCATACCGACGTGAGGGCAAATGTATTCGGCGACCGTCGCTATTTCCTGTGCTTGGCCGGGCAACCTGACAAAAGCACCCCAATACTCTATACCCAGGGGTGGTCCGGGCGGTTGGGCGGCTCAGTAAGGGCCGCCACCAGCCGAATTCTAAAACAATCTAAAACAATCTAAAACAATCTAAAACAATCTAAAAGGTTCTAAAAGGTTCTAAAAGGCTTCGGGACAAGTATGCGTATATCGGTATGGTGACTTTATCATTCTGGCATTCTGAGATGCATCTCATAAAGTGGATGGTCACTGCGGTCTGAAAGTGAGCTTTGTCTGAATAGCTGGTGTAGGTCAAAGGGCCTGCAAGTGGCATGTCGGGAGACCCCTCCAGCACGGCAACGATGCGTATGCAACGTATATAAGGTATCCCCCCGTAATAATGGGGCCGCTAACATCCCACATATTCCGCCAATTGCTTTCTTTGCCTGCAATTACGTCGGTGAGACATGTTTCTGAGACGTTTCTTCGAAATGGCGGATTCTAGTGGTGGTTGCAACACCTGAGGTTTGAGCGGCCTTCCATGGTCA
>OLOZ01000922.1_pt1 | contig 22797 bp, 22 predicted proteins | sample 1673021 | NCBI WGS metagenome assembly OLOZ01 (sample SAMEA3136747, study PRJEB25190) | human gut metagenome | biome: human gut; feature: human-associated habitat; material: faeces | place: Austria | collected 2013 | reverse complement strand
TCTATTACTATGCGGCAATACCGGCGATCAACATTCATTCATGCCATGATACTTATCATAATGACCGCTGATAATTATCTGCTGCCCTGTGTTCTCCGTTCCCGGGAGTTTTCCTACCACATTATAGGCTTCCGTATCCGGCATTACGTCACAAGTCAGTTTAAAGTCAACGTCACCGAGAGTATCAGTCTTTTCTTTTTCCATCATCCCAAGTATCTTGCCTGCATCTTTAGGGGAGATACTGCCGCACGGGATCAGATCTTCTGCACATATATCCTGGACATTAATAGTATCACACGCGTCCTCATTATCTATGAGGTCATACATTCCATATCCCTGCTGATCTTCTTCATACTGATATGTAACGATAGCTGCTGCGCCATGATAAAAAGCTTCCGTATACGGCTGGTCTATCCAGTTCTCCGTCCACTGATTCACTGCTGCCAGCACAATCTTGCCTTCTGCATCTATCCCTTCATACTCTTCCTGAGTACCTGTACCGACATTTACTATCTCCATGGAAGACCAGTCCTTATCTATTGCAATTTTTCGGTCGCCTGTCTCTGCCTGACTCATATCTCTGATAGATACCGGATTCGCTTCCCCTTTAGTATTATGACTTCCTGTAGCCTGATAGGAAACCATATCGTCTATCTTGATGTCCCCTACAGTCATATAACTTTCACCGGTCTGCCAGCCGTCAACAATAACTTCATCACGAGTCACATCAGAAAGACCTATCTTCTCAAACTCTTCCGCCAAATACTCTGATGCGGCAATCTCCGCCTCACTTCCTCCGCCTCTGTAATTGGTGTCCACATCGTTAAGCGCTTTATCATAAGCCAAGGTTTCTGTCATCTCCTTAGCATATCCTTCATCTACAGCTTTCTCAAGAGCTGCGATGTCATCAGATACCGCACTGTCAGAGCTGGCGCCACATCCTGTAAAAGACACCACGCTCAACACCACCAAGGTCGCAGTAACAGCGACCATGCCTTTTCCAAGCAATGTTTTTTTCATTATACACTCCTTCCGATTAAATTGAATTTTCAGATTAATCACAATTTAATCGTACAAAGAGTAAAAATCAATAGTCCACTATGGACTATTTTTCATTATCTATAAACATTATAAGGTCTGTTCTCGTTGAAATATCAAGTTTTTCAAATATATTATGCATATGGTTTTTCACAGTATATTTAGAAATACAAAGCTTCTGTGCAATCTCGGGATTAGTCATTTTATTGTAAGCCAACTCCATAACTTCACGCTCTCTTTCAGTTAGAAAATGTGTTTCAGCAATATAATCCAACCGTATATTTAGACAATCAGATTCATCATTAACATCCTCAGAAGCCTTAAACAAGGCAGAAAAATCTTCACTTAATATCAAAAGTATAGTCATTATGTTTATAATTAATATAAACAGTGATGTCGGATCAAAAACAGTTTGCATCATATATCCCAGATTCCCTGTAAGCATGGATATCACAAGAAACCCGTTCCACATTCCGTTAATGGTAAGCAGCGCCGAAATCCATATTATATAACGTCTGCATTTTTTCTGTATTATTTCAGGAAGAGTGAGTTTGAGATTAAAAAGATTCACCGTGGTAAGAATAATACTTATAGCTGCTTCAATAACAATAGCTCCCACACGCTCTATCTGCGTATCTGCGCTGTAATAATCACTCATAAGAAAGCCATATCCCGCTATAGCCAAAGCAGCACACACCACTATAAAAGCAAAAGACAGCTTTTCTGCCCGCATTGTCTTTTCACTGCCGGGCATACTCTTTTCTCTCAGATAAGCAGCCCAAAAATATACCTGCCCTATAAAAAGTCCAATGTCTGCAATTCTCAGAAATGCATTACTTCCATATCTGCCGTTCACAATCATATCGTAATCAAAATAAAAGTAAAGAAAATCTATCAATGCTGTGCAGACTGTAAAATTTCGTATAGCTCCAAGAAGAATCTTGTTTCCGGATGACCAATATTTTATCAGCAGCACTGCCAGAATAACCGCCAGTACTCCTACAAAGCCGGCAAAGATATACATGAAAAAGAAGAAATCGTCAAACATTAAGAAAAAACTCCTCCCGTTATAACCAATAGGAAGTTATTATCATACAAAGGTCCTGCTATCACCGACTCTTTGAGATTTTCAACTATCGACTGGGCCATTCCCTCAGAAGCCAGTCCGGTGACAGGAATCAGCAGTGCCATAAAAATGAAAACCATAAGAAAACCCTCAAAAAAACCTACCATCAGCCCCATGAGCTTGTCCGTCGCACTTAAAATCGACGGATCCCTGCGCCTTGCTGCAGGCTTTATGAAAAATCTGACCAATAATTTTACAGCAAAGACAATCAGCAGAAAACTTATCACTGATATAACCACATTGGTAATCATCTCTGAGAAGATATCAACCGCCCCCGATGTGGCCGTTTTCAGCCCCCCGCTTATTATATCAGGAAGCCCCTCATGAATAGTGTCCGAAAAAGACATCGAACTTCTGATTTTCCCTGAAACCCCGTCAGATATCATATCTCCTGCAAAACCATCCCGCATGGCTCTCGATACAGGACCTGTAAGAAAAAACGCCGCAACTACAGCTCCTATCCAGCTGAAAGTACGCAGCAGCATATATATGAAACCTCTGAACAATCCCACTGACATCGGTACTATTAAAATTATTATTATTATAATGTCTAAAATCATAGCCTCTCCCCTCTTTTCATATATTACTAAAAAAACTATGAATAAACAAGGAGGACACAATGGATTTCACAAATATCACCAGAAAACCAATTATGCTGAAAGAGGAGAATAAACGATTCTCTTTTGATCAGGATAAAGAAATGCGAGGATATATCAAATTACAGACCGATGGAGATAAAGGCCTTATCGTTGTTACAGTAGATAATGTGAAGTTTTTCCCAAGAGGAGAATACTCATATAAACTCATTTTCACGGGTGTAAAAAAAGAAAAACGCCATTATCATATGATAGGCAACATATCACTATCAGCTTACGGCACGGGAGAAGGCAGCTTCCGTATAAATCTCAACGATCTGGACGGACAGGGCATGGCTCTTTGGGATTTCTCCACCGCTATTGTTGCGGCAATGTCCATGGTCAATTCCCGCGAAGCGCTCCACCCTGTCCTCAGCGGCGATCTTACGCTTTCAAAAGAAGAAACTTCCGCAAAAAACACCACACCTAAGGACTACAGCCCTTTTTACAATAAATTTGTTCTCGAAAACTGTATAGAGATCGCAAAAAAACAAGATAGTTTTGCCGACATAATTCCTTTCGATCAAGATATGACAAAGGCGACATGGAAAAAAATCACTGATTGCAGTCTTTTCCCTATGATATCTCCCGGATCAAACGCTCCCATGACAAAATACGGACACTTTCTGTACGGATGGCAGGATACCCATTACTTTCTCGGCATTCCCGGAAGATTCTTCCCGGAAGAACAGCCTGACGGAGGGAAATCCGGTTTCGTATTCTGGCAGCCTATACTTGGAATGGAAGCAGAAGCCCACGATGAAACTCTGTCTGTAGACGAACGAAGAAAGAAGATATATGGCTACTGGATTGCAGCCATAAACAGGTATAACGGTCACATAGAGGAACTCCCTATTTCCGCAGAAAACTCAAGTAAATAGTATCCTTTCATGTCCTCCCCATTGCCTTGCCCTAATAAAAGACAAACCAAAATATCCTTGATAGACAGGCCAAAATATGATACCATTGTAAGGTATATGAGAAAGTATATGCTTGAAGCTCTTGAGGAAGCAAAAAAAGCTGCCGATATGGGAGAAGTTCCCGTCGGTGCAGTAATAGTACGAGACGGTGAGATCATAGGCAGAGGTCACAACGAGACCGAAACAAGAAAGGATCCCACCGCACATGCAGAAATGGCAGCCATACGGCAGGCCGCCGAGCATTTACAGGGATGGCGTCTCATCGGTTGCACTATGTTCGTAACGGCAGAACCCTGCAGCATGTGTGCCGGAGCCATAGTATGGTCCCGAATCGAAAAACTTTACATAGGAACCATGGACCCAAAATCAGGCGCCTGCGGTTCAGTGTTCAATATTCCTCAGGAACGCAGACTCAATCATTTTACCGAAATAGAAACAGGTCTTATGCAGGAAGAATGCTCCGGCATAATGAAAGACTTTTTTAAACAATTAAGAAAAAGGAAAGCGGAGGAAAAACAGTAATGAAAAGAATAGGAGCTTTGATCTGCCTAATGATTATAACGATGGCTATGCTGGCCCCTGCAAGTTTTGCAGCAGGCGAGTCGGATACCGCCTCAGAAAAAGCAGGCTTTACCATCAAGTCATCGACTCCCGAAGACGGAGCCAAAGGTGTTTCTGTAGAGAATCTCAGTGTCAAGATCTATTTTAGCAAGGAAATGCTTCCCGAATCCAAAGACGTGAGAAAGGCCAACGCCAAGGAATTTAAACTTACAGACAAAAACGGCGACGCTATTCCTATCAAAGTTTATTACAGTCATAAAGAAGAAGGGCTTATGATGATAGTTTCGGATGTTATAGACTCAGATGTTACTATCGCCGGAAATACAAAGTATAAGCTTACTATAGGCGACGGCCTCCAGTCTACAGACGGCACCAGACTGGGAACCAAAGAAACCATTGAATTTAAAACGCTTGATCAATCCAAATCCACTACAGTATATACAATAATGATGGTAGTGATGATTGTCGGAATGATATTCTTTACCAGCAGAAGCGCAAAAAAAGCAGCCGAAAAAGAAAATGAACAGAAAAACAAAAAAGAAACCGTAAATCCATATAAAGAAGCCAAAAGAACAGGTAAATCTGTAGAAGAAATCGTGGAAAAAGACCAGAAGAAAAAGGCAAAACAAGCTGAAGCACTCGCTAAACAAAAAGCAAAAGAAGCCGAGCTTGATGCAGAATTTGAAGCTAAAGAAGCAAAAAAAGCAGCTAAAAGAAAAGCAGCTTCAACTAAAAAAGTTTCCGCGCCAAGGCCTATATCTGAAGCCGGAAGCCAATATAAAGTAAAAGTTATTAAGGCTCAGGAACAAAAGGGCAAAAAGAGCGCCACAAATCCTAAAAACCAGACAGGAAAACAAAAGAATTCCAAAAACAAGAAAAAATAACATAAGAAAATAGGTGAGCCAAAAGCTCACCTATTTTTTCACACTGTTAAAAGGAGAGAATTTAATTGAAAAAAATACAGCTGAAATCCTTTGGAAAAATAAATCTTTCCCTGGATGTCCTCGGAATTATGAATAATGGATTCCACCAAGTGGAAATGGTAATGCAGCAAATACTGCTATGTGACGATATAATGATAAGATGGAAAGAATATTCATGCGATCATATGATTACTATAAGTGTGTCTACCAATAAATACTTTCTTCCTACAGATGATCGTAACCTCGCCTATAAAGCTGCCATGCTTATGTCTAAAAAATACGGAAACGGTCGTTCAGGCAAAATCATAATAGATATCAAAAAACGCATCCCAATATCTGCCGGCCTTGCCGGAGGCAGTAGCAATGCCGCCGCTGTTCTTCACGGAATAAACAAACTATGGGAACTGAAACTTTCCGTAAAAGAACTGTGCCTCATAGGAAATGAACTCGGTTCAGACGTTCCTTTCTGTATCATGGGACAAGCGGCGGCAAACAAAAATCTCCATCCTGACTTTACCGAGGATCCTCTTTCCTGCCACTGCGCTCTGGCAACAGGAACAGGAACTACCTTAAAACCTCTTAAAGGTCTTAAGAGTCACTTGGTTCTTTCAAAACCGGCATTGAGTGTATCTACAGCTAAAGTATATCAGGGTATAGATTCAGAATACATACCTCACCATCCCGACAATGATGAGATGATAAAAGGTCTCAGCACAGGAGCCATTGGGCTTGTCAAAAAAAATATGATCAATGTACTTGAAAACTTCACACTAAAGCATTATCCTATAGTCAAATATACAAAAAATCAAATGCAGAAATTCTGTGATACGGGATGTGTCCTTATGAGCGGAAGCGGACCTACAGTCTTTGGGCTGTGCAGAAATATGGAGCAAGCTAAAAAAGTCTGCCGTGAAATGCTCAGAGAAAATAAAGAAAGCTTTTGGACGCGCACTACATGGTAAAGAAATAATCTATTTAGGTGAACAATATGTTGAATTTTGATATCCAGAACCATAAACCTCTCAGGGAAATGGTCTACGAAGAATTAAAAATGCAGATCCTGACAGGCGCCATAGTCCCCGGGACCAGAATGATGGAAGTAGAGCTGGCCAACCAGATAGGTGTCAGCAGAACTCCTGTCAGAGAAGCCATTAGAAAGCTTGAAAAGGAGGGACTCGTAATAATAGAGCCTCGCAAAGGTGCTTACGCCTCCCAGATTTCAACAAAAGACATGGTAGAGATTTTGGAGGTAAGACAAAATATGGAAGGTCTTGCAGCCTATTTTGCAGCTTCAAGAATGCAGCCGTCTCAGCTTGAAGATCTGAAAAATATATCGGCAAAATACAATACCGCCGTTTCAGAAGGAAATATGGAAGACATGATCCAGTACGATACACGTTTCCATCGTATCATCGTGGAATCTTGCAACAATAAAATTCTTGTACAGATGATCGAACAGCTCCAGGAACTTGTACTCAGATTTAGATACATATATTACGATGATTTCAAAAGGGCTGAAAATATGCCGGAGGAACACAGAATAATACTTGAAGCCATTGAAAGCGGCGATGCCAATGCTGCACGCGAAGCCGCTGATATACATATCAACAGGCTTAAAGAACTCGTAATAAGCGAAAATGTACAGCCAAAACATATTGAATAATAAAAACCACTCTTATGTATAGAAAGTGTACATGATGAATCTTTGATTCCGTCATGTGCACTTTTTTTATGCAGAAAGCATATAATCAATTCTTTATGAATATTGTTTATGAGAAATACTTTTCAATAATAACAAGGAGGTCGCAATACATGAATATATCGCCTTATGATAATCTGCCCGTAGGCAATAAAGAACCGCAGCAGGAGGAAGCGCAGCAGCCCGAAAATTTACAGTATGTTGACGTACCGATAGAAGAACCGGCCGAAGATATCCCCCCTGAAAAACCCGAATCCGAAGAGAGTGCAAAACCCATAGCAGATATTGATGAAAACATCGAAATTATCCTGCCCGAAATTCCTCAGACACATACTATCGATGAAACACAGGCAGAATCACAGCAGGAGACCGTCTTAAAAGACGACTTTGAAACACAGCATCCTGCGGTTATTCCATCCCAACCTTCCGGAAAAGCCTCCGCAGAACCGGCCCCGATACAACGTGAGAGCCGGGATTTTACAAAGATCACGCCACTAACATCCTCATCTCAATATTCCAAACTTAAACTCAGAAATATGTGGGATGCGAAGGAATATGTACTGCCCTTTGAGGAAACTTTACTTGTGCCGGACACTATGCCGGACATGGGTTCCGTATTATTCGCAGAAGGCAATATAGCGCTTTCACAGCCCGGAAAAGCAAGCTATGAAAAATCCGATCCTGTTTCCGGAGAAATCATCGTATATACAGTTTACAAGCCTACTGACAGCGCTGACTCTCCGGTAGACGTGATAAAATCCTCTATTCCTTTCAAAACTGATAAATGTTGGGAAAACACAGAAGGCAGTACCTTCAAAATCTCTGTATCAATAAAGACTATTTCGGCTGAAATGCTCAACGAACGTAAATTTACCGTAAAAGGAAACATTTCTATACGTTTTATAGAGATTATCCAGAAAGATTTAATGCTTTTCAATGGCATAGGAGATAATGATCTAATACAAAAAAGCAGCTCATTAAACGCCTCCGATCTTATATTTGAAACTACTGAGACAACTGAAATCTCACAGGAGATAAATATACACGAGGAACAACCTTCTCCGGTCAAGATACTCAAGGAACACTTTAATATCATAGAAAACCACAAGCAGATCACATCAGGAAAACTCGTAATAAACGGCACCATACTTTCCGAAATATTATATCTGGGACAGGAGGACGGAGAAGAGAAATTGTGCAGTCTGAAAAACAAAACAGACTTTACTCAATTTATCATTATAGAAGAGAATATCGATACTGATCTAATACAAACATCTTTTAACAACGATGGTCTGAAAACAACCATAGAAAACCAAAATCAGTTTCTTCTCCAGGGAAAGATCTTGACAGTTATATGCGGATACGAGAATAAAAATATCCCTATAGTATCCGACGCCTACCATAAAAATCAGGATATAAAATTCGATATATCAAGTCAGCCTCTTTCTTCCATAGAAGGTACTGTTTCAGGAGAAGTCTCCGCCAGAGAAATTGTAAATATCGAAGAGACAGATAAAAAACCGGAAACCCTGCTCTGCGGTTCCGGAAGAATAACAGAGATAACAGGTAATTCCGAACGCGGACGTATAATAATAGAAGGAAATGTAGCAGTCAAGATTCTTGCCCTTGATGAAAACAAAGTTCCTTTCGTAATAGACAGCACTGTACCTCTGCGCGGATCTCTTGAAATGAGTGATGCCGCAGAAGGTTTAAATATTAATGTATCCGCCGCTGTAAAAGAATTCTGGTTTGACTCTATCAACAGCCGCCAGTTAGAAATAAATATAGGAGTTTCTCTCGAAGTTTGGGCCATAGGGCAAAAAAACTTTACAACCCTCGAAAATCTTTGTTTTACTGAAACAAAGACCCCAAAAAAACGTGTATCTATGGCCATATATGTAGTAGGTGGCACAGATACCATGTGGGACATCGCAAAACGATACAAAACAGATATTGAAAGCTTGGTGCAACTTAACCAGCTGGACGCCGAAAAGCCACTGACTGAAGGTACAAAACTACTGATAATGAAATAAATTCCAAAAAATTTCTCCAGAATATGTATAATTCCTCCGCGTCCTGTAAAAACTTACGATACCAAGTAAAGTTTATACTTAAAGGAGGAATGGGAATTGAAAAAAATATCCGACGAAAAAAAATGTGTCATTTGTCTGACACTCGTAATAATAATGGGTCTTCTTCTGTTTTATACATATATCGGTGACGAGGGAAATCATCATGAAGGTATCATAAGACTGCATGTCATCGCCAACAGTAATACGGTGGCCGATCAGACTCTGAAGCTAAAGGTACGCAATGCAGTCATCGAATATATGGAAAAACAAGATGATCTCCAGGATGTCGAAGACACAAGGGAGTATCTGCAAAACAATTTAGGAAGACTTGAAAAGATCACCGAAGGTATCATAGCATCAGAAGGCTATGATTATTCTTCAAACGCCAAACTTGGAATAAGGTATATACCCGAAAAAACATATGGAGATATAACCTTTCCCGCAGGAAATTATGAAGCACTCAATATAACGATAGGCAGTGGCGAGGGAGAAAACTGGTGGTGCGTACTGTTTCCGCCTCTATGCCTGCTCGATGAAGGAACTGATTCAACATCAGAGGATAAAATGACGGAAGATCAGAAACTCCAACTGCGATGGAAACTTATGGAGATACTGGATGAGGAACACCAATAATCCTCAGGCTTAAACCTCCTGACATTAAATGACATTAAACAAAAAACGCCATTGAAAAAAGCATATTTTCTAAGGCGTTTTTTGCTTCATTCAAATAACGATGTTAAACTTTTTTTCTTGAATTCCGTTCTCAGCACATTCTGAATCCTGCCGAATTCCCCGTGCATACAACAATCCGATTTATGATTCCTGCTGCATTCATATTCTTTTTTCATACATTCTATCACCAGAAACGTATTATCAAAAACATCAATGATATCACATAAAGTCAACTCATCACAGTTTCTGCACAAGGAATACCCACCTTTGGGACCTCTCTTTATAGACAGTATCCCTCCCTCTTCAAGCCGTTTCAATATCCTGTATATAAAAGGCGATGGTATATTTTTCATTTCAGAAAGCTCTTTAGCTGACATCGAGCCATTGTGATATAATCCATCTAAAATCGTTATGGCATATTCCACTTCTTTTATAATTAAAATATGCTTCACCTCCTATGGATCTTCAATAAAACTATTTTAGTATAGTATATGATAATGTACCATATATGTCAAGTATATATGCTTAGATATACCGAACCCTAATATATGACAAAATAAGATTTATATATAAAAAAGCTCCGCCTTGACGGCTTACGTCAGTGCGGAGCTCCTTAAAGTCAAATCTTATATGCTATTATTTGTTTTCCTTGATCTTTGTTTCAAGAGTGATTCCTAACTCAGCAGCATAATCGAAGTAAGTATCAACCTGATCTTCTGTCAACATATCTGATGAGATAAGACCAGTCTGATCAAACTTGTCATTTACAAACATCTTTGAGAAGAAGAATCCACCCTGACCAGTCAGGTACATTTCTGCTGTGATTCCTGCTCTTTCAAATGATTCAACAAGTCCAGGTGCGAATACGTGAGTTTCTACTAAAGTATCAGCTCCGTCTTTCTTACCGTATGCTTCGATTACCATACAACCTGAGTCTTTTACAAGACCTTCATCTATGATTTCTTTGATCTCTTCCTTATACTTAGGTGCCGGTGGAATATGAGTAAGAACATAATCAAACGGAACGATTTCGTTTCCTTTATAGTTCTCTGCCTCGTGGCTCAGCAGGCCTGCCTGATAAAGCGGCTTAGCGAAGTCCATACCAGCTCCTGCATACTTGAAGTAAGCATTCTTACATCCCTTAAAGTGTGTATCTGCATTGAAACCATAATGTAAAGGCTCATCATGTGAGTGCTCTAAGAATGTGATCTCTTCGTCCATGTAATCGTACTGTCTCTTTTCAGGAACACCGAATGCAGGTCTGTTAACGAAAGTGCCGTTTTCAAATGCCAGAGCTTCTTCACTCATGTCAGTGAGAGCTGTGATCGGTGACCACCAGAATGGCTGGAATCTCTTAGCGATAGCGCCTTCCCATACGATATTGTAGATAGTATCGCAAGTATCCAGTTCTCTTACAGCTCTTCTTGTAGCACAGCAGATAAGTCCAGGAGCTGAACCAGTACCTACGATTGCCAGCTTACCGATTTTCTTGAACTTAGGTCCATAAATTCTGTACTGAGCCTTTAAGCTGTCGATCCATTCTTTAGTAGCTTCTGAAGTAACGTTGTCAGCAAGACCGTCATTGTCTTTCTTGCCTTCTTCGCTGTTTCTCCATACATCATATAAATTGATAGTTGAAGCGTAGTCCTAATAGTTTGCCTTTACTTCCAGCGCTGCATCAAGAACGTTCTTTGTGCATTCGAGCGGAAGACCGTTCAGGATGAGGTCTACACCCTGAGCTGCAGCTACGATGCTGTCTTTATCGTGAGCGTCTACCTGAACTCCTCTTCCCTTTTTAATGGAGCTCACTACGTTCTCAACGGCTTTCATATCATAGTCCGCGCAAATTACTTCTTCAACATTTGGTTCTAAATCGAGTCTCTTTGCTGCTGCACTTCCCTGTGCGCCTACACCTAATACTAATACTTTTTTCATTGTTCACCTCGAAAAATATGTAATACTCATACAAAACATCTTTTACAGCCAAAATCCTGCATGATATTACGTTCTAAAAATAACTTCAAATATCTCGCGTTTCCTTTTGATAAAATTTGGCATTTTCCAAGCAAGCGTCCTCACCTGGCGTTCCACGCTCCCTTCGTTATTTCTGATATTTTTATCATACCTATACAATACCTTAAAATTCGCCTTTTCGCAAGACTCTTATGAAATTTCAGCAAGATAATATTTTTATCATTACTTCCGCGAAATCAAAAAACGATCTTAAATCCTTTAATCTAAAGGCTTTAGATCGTTTTCAGTCTTTTTCGAAATTACAGATAAATGATTTTTAATCACACAAAATAATTATACAGTTATAACAATTGTCTATTAAATAGCTTCCACTATCAAGTCTCCTGTTTTTACTGTTCCAATGGCGCTTTCCCCTTCCTTTGCTATGTCCGAAGTTCTGTATCCGTCAGCGAGTACTTTCTTCACCGCAGACTCAACAGCATCAGCCTCATCACTAAGACCGAAAGTATATCTGAGCATCATCGCAGAAGACAGAATAGTAGCCATAGGATTAGCCATATCTTTTCCTGCTATATCAGGAGCAGAGCCATGCACAGGTTCATACATGCCAAAATTCCCTGTAGCCAGGCTAGCCGAAGGCAACATACCTATAGAACCTGTTATCATACTTGCTTCATCAGAGAGAATATCCCCGAAGATATTGCTGGTTACGATAACATCAAACTGCTTGGGATTTCTCACCATCTGCATTGCAGCGTTGTCTATATAAAGGTTATTCAGCTCTACCTCAGGATATTTTTCGCCGACCTCTGCAACAACACGCCTCCACAGACGTGAACTTTCCAGCACATTAGCCTTATCGACACTGGTAACTTTCTTATTTCTCTTCATAGCCATATCAAAAGCCACTTCTGCGATCCTGCGAACCTCTTCTTCGGCATATTGCTCCACATCATAAGCGGCAAGTCCCATATCGGTATCTTTAGTTCCTTTTTCCCCGAAATATATACCGCCGGTAAGTTCTCTTACCACCACTATATCAAGACCGCCTTCTACGATCTCGGCCTTAAGAGGGCACGCTTCAGCTAAATCTTCGAACAATAGAGCAGGTCTGAGATTCGCAAAAAGTCCAAGCTCTTTTCTCAGTCCCAAAAGAGCCATCTCCGGGCGTTCACTTCCGGGCAGAGTATCCCATTTCCACCCTCCTACAGCCCCCAGAAGTACCGCATCACTTGCTCTGCATGTATCTATCGTCTCCTGCGGCAAACACGTCCCTGAAGCATCAATAGCACACCCCCCTGCCAAAACCTCAGTATATTCAAATTTATGTCCGAATTTTTCCCCAACTTTATCTAAAACTCTAATGGTCTGCCTAATTACTTCCGGACCTATCCCATCACCCGGAACTATTGCTATCTTATAATTCATCATGTTCCTCCTTATGCTTTGAGACTGTTCATCAGTCCGCCTTTTGCCATAATATCTTTGATAAAATCGGGAAACGGCAGCGCCTGGTATGTCTCGCCTTTCGTCTCATTAGTAATAACACCTGTATCAAAATCCACTGTAACCTCGTCCCCGTTTTCTATCTTTTCACTTGCCTCAGGACACTCCAGAATAGGAAGTCCTATATTTATGGAATTTCTGTAAAATATCCTGGCAAATGTTTTAGCTATAACGCAGTCTATACCACTTGCTTTTATAGCAATAGGAGCATGCTCTCTGGAAGATCCGCAGCCAAAGTTTTCTCCTCCGACCATAATATCTCCCGCTTTCACTTTATTTACGAAATCAGCATCTATGTCCTCCATGCAATGGCTTGCCAGCTCTTTATGGTCAGCAGTGTTGAGATGTCTTGCCGGGATTATAACGTCTGTATCTACATTATCTCCATATTTATGAACTTTTCCTTGCGCTTTCATATTTTTTCCTCCTTTGATAACCTTAATTAAAAGTTACAATTCATCAGGTCCGCTTATTTTTCCCGTTACAGCTGATGCGGCTGCCACTGCAGGACTTGCCAGATAAACTTCTGATTTAACATGCCCCATTCTTCCTACAAAATTTCTGTTAGTAGTTGCGACACATCGCTCTCCTTCTGCCAGGATTCCCATATGTCCTCCGAGACATGGACCGCATGTAGGAGTAGAGACCACGCATCCTGCATCAATGAATATATCAAGATAACCATTTTTGATACATTCTTTATATATCTGCTGAGTTGCCGGTATAATTATGGCTCTTACATCATCATGAACTTTTCTTCCTTTTAGGATCTCTGCAGCCAAAGCCATATCTTCCAGCCTTCCGTTTGTACATGAACCTATGACTACCTGATTGATACCGATATCCCCTACCTCATCTATAGTTCTTGTATTTTCAGGCAGATGAGGGAAAGATACAGTAGGCCGCAAAATCGAAAGATCTATGTCATATTCTTCTGCATATTCAGCATCATCATCAGGAGCATAGACTTTCCATTCACCCTTTACTCTGTCTTTCATATACTTCTCGGTGATTTCGTCAACCATAAATATCCCGTTTTTAGCTCCCGCCTCTATTGCCATATTGGCTATGCAAAGCCTGTCATCCATTGAAAGAGAAGCAAGACCTTCTCCCATGAATTCCATGGATCTGTAAAGAGCTCCATCCACACCTATCATGCCAATTATATGCAAAATGACATCTTTTCCCGTAACGTTTTCGGCAAGACTACCTTTAAGATTGAATTTTATGGCTTCAGGAACTTTGAACCACGCCTGACCCGTAGCCATTCCCGCAGCCATATCAGTGCTTCCCACACCTGTGGAAAAAGCACCCAATGCACCATATGTACATGTATGTGAGTCAGCCCCGATTATGCAGTCCCCGGCCTTTACAATACCCTGCTCCGGCAAAAGCGCATGCTCAATCCCCATTCTTCCCACATCATAAAAATGTTTTACATCAAACCTTCTGGCAAAAGTCCTGCACTGCATACACTGTTCAGCTGCCTTTATATCCTTGTTAGGGGTAAAGTGATCCATTACAAGAGAAATCTTCTCCCTGTCAAAGACACCGTCAAAACCTGCCCTTTCAAATTCGTTCACCGCAACAGGTGTTGTTATATCATTTCCTAAAACCATATCAAGATCAGCCATAATAAGCTGTCCCGCAGATACGCTGCCAAGACCGGCATGAGCAGCCAGAATCTTTTGAGTCATTGTCATCCCCATATCATTTCCTCCTATTTATTTCCTGTAAACATAACCAAACTATTCTACAAAGTGATCTTTTTTATTCTGTCTGTTGAGAGCGCTTACCAAGGCATTTACCGATGCCAGTATTATATCTTCATGAGTTCCCACTCCCCAGAACACATCTCCGTTTTTATCTTCTATACATACATACGCTGCGGCCTTGGAACTGGACTCAGATGAAAGCGCATGCTCCGAATATGTTATGAATTTGTAATCAAATGTATAAGGCGACATTTTAAGAGCATTGCTTATAGCGTCCAGGCGTCCGTTTCCAACCGCCTCAAACTGATACACTTTGCCGGCTATCCGTACCTTTATATCTGCTATCATACCATCGTTGGCTTTAAAATCCGAAGCCTTTCTGAATGCCGCATCAGTGATATCTATAGGATCGAAAACATTCACATATTCTCTGGCAAAAGCCTGATACACTTCCACAGGCGTAAGCTCCTTATGTTCTTTATCAGAAATATCCTTCACCATATATCCGATTTCTTCTCTCATCTGCTGAGGAATCATATATCCGAAATTATTCTCCAGAATATACGCAACGCCGCCTTTTCCTGACTGACTGTTGATACGAATAACATCAGCTTCATATTCTCTGCCCACATCCTGCGGATCAAGCGGCAAATACGGAACAGACCATGTCTTGAGATCCTTCTCTTTATGCCATCTCATTCCCTTGGCAATAGCATCCTGATGTGAACCCGAGAATGCGGCGAATACCAACTGTCCGCCGTAAGGCTGTCTCGGATGAACTTTCATATCCGTATATTTCTCATATGTCTCGACAACTTCAGGCATATTGGAAAAATCAAGCTGAGGATCGACACCGTGACAGAACATATTCATCGCCAGCGTTACGACGTCTACATTCCCTGTTCTCTCTCCATTGCCGAAAAGCGTCCCCTCTATCCTATCGCCTCCTGCAAGAAGCCCCAGTTCGGCATCAGCTACTGCAGTTCCTCTGTCATTATGAGGATGAAGAGAAACTATGACATTCTCCCTGTTATGAAGATTAGCACACATATACTCTATCTGAGAAGCATATACGTGAGGCATGGACATCTCCACCGTTCCCGGCAGATTAATGATGACTTTATTATCAGCTGTCGGCTCCCATATATCTATGACTGCATTACAGATATCCGCCGCAAAATCCACTTCCGTACCGGTAAAACTCTCCGGTGAATATTCAAAAGAAAATTCCGTCTCCGGATTCTGAGCCGCATATTCTTTCATGAGAGCAGCTCCATCGGTGGCGATCTTTATGATTTCAGGTTTTTCTTTCTTAAACACCTGTTCTCTCTGAGCCAATGATGTGGAATTGTAAAGATGTACTATAGCCTTTTTCACACCTTTCAGCGATTCAAAAGTCTTCTTTATTATGTGCTTTCTCGACTGAGTCAACACTTGAACCGTAACATCATCCGGAATCAAATTTTCATCTACCAATTTTCTCAAAAACTGATATTCTGTCTTTGATGCTGCCGGGAACCCAACCTCAATCTGTTTAAATCCTATCTTGACCAAATATTTAAAGAATTCCACCTTTTCTTCCAGGCTCATAGGCACTATAAGAGCCTGATTCCCGTCTCTAAGGTCTACACTGCACCATATAGGGGCCTTTTCAACATGATCTTTTTTCACCCATTCGTTGTGAGGTTTATCAGGAGGAAAATATCCCACCTTATATTTATTGTAGTTTTTCATAATTCTTTCCTTTCTTCAACTGTATGATAGTACAATTCCAAACAAAGTCAGCCGCGCCAACTCTTTTAGCGGCCAGACATCGCCACATCTTATCAGTATCGCAGGCGATACTTCCCGATGTGATAAAAAAAGCCTTCATCTCAAATATAAGAGACGAAGGCATAAGCTTCCGCGGTACCACTCTTATTGGCATGCTGTTTCGGCTTCCGCCGTTTCAGAACTGTTAAAAAATCATAAATTCAGCATCTTCTGAAAAATCACATACCCACTTAAGGTTTGACACTCCCGGCCGAGACATCTGAATCCATATACAGTCTTGCACCATCCGACTGCTCGCTGAAATATTTTCATCAAATTTATTCCGTTCATCGCGTCTGTATTTACATGTATGGTACTAATATATAATAATGTAAAGTCTTTGTCAACAGAAAAAATCATTACCGCCGGCATAATCGTTAATTCGTTGTTCCTCACTTCGTTCGAAACCCCAGCTAAAGCCACTATAAAGCAAAATCTATGCAGATGATTCCGAGGAACATCTGCATAGATTTTATAGGGTAAGTCTATATTTCTTTTATCTTTGTTTCCATTATTATATCCAGCTCTTTTGCATACTCAAAATACTTATCCACCTTGTCAAGAGGCAGCATATCCGATGAAATAAGACCTGTCATATCAAAGTCATCATTTACAAACATCTTTGAAAACAGATATCCGCCCTGACCCGTAAGATACATTTCTCCTGTCATTCCTGCTTTTTCAAAGGCTTCGGCAAGCCCCGGCGAGAACACGTGGTTTTCAACGAGAATATCCTTACCGTCTTTCTTTCCGTATGCTTCTATAACCATACAGCCGTCATCGCAGACGATTCCTTCATCTATTATCTCCTGAATTTCATGTCTGAATTTAGGCGGTTTTGGAATATGATTTATTATCACATCAAACGGCTCCACCATGCTGCCCTTGATGTCTTCCTTTTCATGTCCGAGAAGACCCGCTCTATACAGAGGTCTGGCAAAGTCCATACCAACTCCGGCATACTTAAAGTAAGCATTTTTACAGCCCTTGAAATATTTTTCCGCATTAAGTCCATACTGTACCGGTTCATCATGGCAGTGATTCTGGAATGTTACAGGCTTATCCATATAATCGTACTGTCTCACGATAGGATCTGCAAACGGCTCTTTTACAAAAATTTCACCGTTTTCATATGTATACGCAGGCTCCATCATATCCTGGAGAGCTGTTTCCGGCGACCACCAGAAGGGCTGAAATCTTTCAGCTTCAACACCTTCCCATACTATGTTGTAGATAGTCTCGCATGAGTCCAGATGCTTCATTGCGGCTCTTGTAGCACAGCAGATAAGTCCCGGAGCAGAGCCTGTTCCTATGATAGCAAGTTTTCCTATTTCCTTGAACTTAGGTCCGTACACTTCAAACTGGTATTTCATACCTCTTATCCATCCGAGATTTACATCTTCATCAAAAGCAGTGGAGGAGGAAAAATCCTGATAATTTGCTTTTACCGCCAGCGCTGCGTCCAGCACATTTTTACCGAATTCAAGGGGCAGTGCATTCACAATAAGATCCGCACCCTGCGCGCATTCTATAAGACTGTTGACATCATATGCATCACATTGCGCACCTTTTGCCTTTTTCAAGCCGCTTACAAGCTCATCAACCGCTGCTTTATTATAGTCGGCGCAGATGATTTCTCCAACCGTCGACTCTTCATCAAGTCTTCTTGCCACTGTCGTTCCCTGTGCCCCGGTTCCTATTATTACTACTTTTTTCATTATGCTACCTTCTCTTTCATTGAATTATCTGCTTATATGGTAGCCGAAAAAAATATCAGCTTCAATCGACGTATTTTCTATCTTTGCCAATAGAATAGGCAGGGACTCAATTTCTGTATCTTATAGAAACTATGCCCCTGCCAATCTTACGTTTTTATTTCGTTATCTTGTCAATTTTTATGAAAATCTTAATGCCATCCTTATATTTTTAGAGCTTACCATGTGTGAGATGCGATTCATCAGTTTTCTTACATTTACCGCATCGGCGAAATCATCAAAGCATACAACAAATCTACATCTTGGCAGAAAATCCGCAGCGTCACTTTCATTCAATGCGTGTACAAAATACTCCAAAACGCTTTCCCATTCATCTACGGAATGTTCAGGAAAATATATTTCTATATAAAGCAGCAGCGACATTTTCTTTGCACCCTTAACAACCATTTCCACAAACTCCATGTCCATATTAATGTTGCCACCGTCTATATCTACCACAGCCCTGTCAAAAAGAGGGAGATATATCTCTTTTAATCCTGCCTCCAGATGGTTTTCCTTTATCATCTCCTGTTTTATCTTACTGCCGGAATATTTTCCTATCTGCAGCTCATACTTTTGCCGCCAGTTTTCTTTCTTCTCCGAATCCTGCATAAAGCTGGCTTTGTTTTCATCCATGTTGGCATATATCAGTGTCCGTCCGAATTTTGAAAGAATTTCGGCTTCGCTATATTCTTTTACAGACGTTCCTTCGGCTTTATATTTTTCATATTCCTTCTTGTGCTGGGATGGTGTTTTTTCATACCATTTTTTAAAGCCTTTGTAAATATATTTTGAATCAGAAAAGCCGCAATTAAATGAAATCTCATTAATGCTTTTATTGCTGGTCAGCATCATCTTCTCTGCCCGCTCGCTTCTTACAGATGTAATATAATCTGTAAGGTTCATGTTGGTAAGATTCTTCCAGAACTGAGAAATATAATTTCTTCCTACGAACTCTTTCTGCGCCAGGTCATTAAGATCCAGTTTCTCTCCGTACTTTGTATCTATGAGCTTTACTATCCTGTAATACCTTTGCAACTGACTGTTCGGAATCTCCTTTCCGTTATGATAATGAGCAAAATCGTATTTATTTATGAAAATATCCATCAGCTGCTTCGCAAAACCATCTATTTTCTTTGGATCACTGTCATCTTTAGCTGCCTCCAGGACGATATCAATAATGAGATTTCTCACTTCCGGCGAGCATTTCTCCTGAAGGCTGTTTGCATTAAAGCTTTCACAGGCAAAATATATATACTGAACATACTCACATTGCTTCTCAAAATGCGATAGGTTCAGATACAGAGAAAGAACCAGATTCTCACCCCTTCCTTTTATATAATGAATATCGCCTTTGTTTATCACAGTGAAATCATTTTTTTCCAAGTGAAATTTATCATAAGTGGACAATATGTTTATATCGCCCTTAAGCACAAACAGCAGTTCTATACAATCCTCATGATAATGGGGCTCATACCTGTCTATATTATATACTCTTACAGCCACAGACGTACCGGGTATATAGTTTACATTCTCTTTTTCTATCATAAATTTTACCACTACACTTCTCTTAAGAAATCATCCTGTGCTTTCATTATATAACTTTCTTTTGCTTTTACAAATAGAGATTTTTCGTATTCTGTTTTTAACTTCCTCAAATCTCATGGCATAAATCATTTTTACGATCAAAACAAAAAAAATAGTTTTTTTGTTTTTAAAAACTATGTTTTCATATTTTCTTTGTATTTTTATAACAATTTCTACAAAAAACATGTTGATTTTATTTCTAAACCATATATAATAAGTGTAATGAAATAACAAATCAATTTACAGAAGGAGGAAAAAATGAGAGTTACAGGATCACAACTGGTTGCTGAGATCTTATTAGAACACAGCGTAGACACTATATTCGGATATCCCGGAGGTGCAGCGCTGAATCTATACGACGCATTATACGAATACAGAGATAAGATAAAGCACGTATTGACAGCTCATGAACAAGGCGCAGCTCATGCTGCCGACGGATATTACAGGGCAACAGGTAAAACAGGCGTCGTCTTTGCTACCAGCGGTCCCGGAGCAACTAATCTGGTGACAGGTATCGCCACAGCGTTTATGGACAGTATACCTATGATAGCCATAACTGCCAACGTACCTGACAGTCTTATCGGCAGAGATGCATTTCAGGAAATATGCATAACAGGAATAACCATGCCGATAACAAAGCATACCTTCTTTGTCAATAGAATAGAAGATCTGGCAGATGCCATGAGAAACGCCTTCAGGATCGCTAACAGCGGAAGAAAAGGACCTGTTCTCATCGACATCACCAAGGATGTCACTGCAGCAATGACAGACTACAAACCCGAAAAACCGCTTCCTCTCAACCCTCGGCCGGTATTCACCGACAAAGAGGTTCAGGAAGTGGCTTCCATGATCAATTCATCAGAAAAACCTATCGTATATTTTGGAGGCGGCGTAGCTGCAGCAGGCGCAGGCGAAGAACTCAATGCGCTTTTGGAAACTGCCGATATCCCCGCTACATATACATTGATGGCAGCCGGAATACTGGGGTATGAGAATCCGAGAAATCTCGGCCTTATAGGAATGCACGGAAGCATCGCAGCTAACAGGGCTGTAGACAGAGCTGATCTGGTAATCGCATTAGGAGCCAGATTCAGCGACCGAGTGGCTCTTAATCCGGAAAAATTCGCCAAGAAAGCTCATAAAATACAGATTGATATAGATACAAGCGAGCTGAACAAAAACGTCCTCGTAGATTTAGGGGTAACTGCCGATGTAAAAGAATTTCTTACTAAACTTCTGCCTCTGATCAAGAAAAAAGACCATAAGGAATGGGTATCTCAGGCAACAGAATGGAAAAAGAAGACAGGAGATGTGAAGTGTCAGGGAGCTGACCTTCATCCAAGTGAGATCGTACATGCAGTATGCGATCTTACAGATAAGGAAACCATTTATGTTACCGATGTAGGTCAGCATCAGATGTGGGCGGCTCAATATCTGAAACATGACAAGACCAAAGATTTCATCACAAGCGGAGGTCTGGGAACGATGGGATTCGGCTACGGCGCAGCTATAGGAGCTCAGATCGGATGCCCTGACAAAAGAGTCGTTCATTTCACAGGAGACGGTTCTTTCCATATGAACTTGAATGAAGCATGTACGGCAGTCAGCCAAGAGCTTCCCATCATAACTATCATAATGAATAATCAGGTTCTCGGCATGGTATACCAGTGGCAGACATCTTTTTACGGAAAAAGATACGCAGCCACAACACCTGAAAGAAAAACAAACTTCTCTAAACTGGCAGAAGCTTTCGGAGCAAAGGGTTTCACCGCGTCCAATCCCAAAGAATTCGAAGAAGCTTTCAAAAAAGCTTTGCAGGAAAAGGGACCTGTATGGATCGACTGCGCTATAGCAAGAGATGAACGAGTTCTTCCTATGATCCCGGGCGGAGGAACTATCGAAGATATGATCATAGGTTAGGAGGAAGACGAGTATGGATAAACAAATAAAAAAAGAAGTTATCAGCATTCTTGTAGACAACCAGGCCAATGTTCTTACAAGAGTCAGCAGCCTGTTCGGACGCAGAGGATTTAATATAGATTCGCTTACAGTCTCAGCCACCAACGATCCTAAACTTTCAAGAATAACTGTAGTCTTTACGGGAACGGAACAGGGACTTCACCAAATAATAACACAGACTGCCAAACTGGAGGTTGTAAAAAAAATATTTACACTCAATTCAAATGACAGTATTTACAGAGAACTTCTCCTTCTTAAAGTTAAAGCCGACAAAACAGAACGCTCAGCTATAAAGGAAATCGTTGAGATATACAGGGGAAGAATCGTAGATCTGTCAAAAGACAGTCTGATCATAGAGATGACCGGAGCGTCGGAGAAACTCGATGCTTTTATGGATATGATGAGCTGTCACGAAATCGCCGAAGTATGCCGTACCGGTATTACAGGTATTGGCCGAGGCGCAAGCTGGCACGAAGAATAATTATTGTCTTTAAAATTTTTAATATACAAAAGGAGACGGAAAAAATGATTAAAAAATATTATGATCAGGATTGTAATTTAGCATTATTAGACGGAAAAACCGTTGCTATCATAGGATTCGGAAGTCAGGGACACGCCCATGCCATGAATCTTAATGAAAGCGGAGTAAACGTAGTGGTAGGTCTCAGACCGGGATCCGCTCACACTGCAAAAGCAGAAGCTGCCGGATTAAAAGTCATGGGTATCGAAGAAGCTGCAGAAGCAGGCGATGTCGTAATGATCCTTACTCCTGATGAACTTCAGGCTTCTATCTACAAGAACCAGATCGAAAAGCATATGAAAGAAGGAAATGTACTGGCATTCG
>OLOZ01000920.1_pt1 | contig 22821 bp, 16 predicted proteins | sample 1673021 | NCBI WGS metagenome assembly OLOZ01 (sample SAMEA3136747, study PRJEB25190) | human gut metagenome | biome: human gut; feature: human-associated habitat; material: faeces | place: Austria | collected 2013 | reverse complement strand
TGCTGCACCCCCCCTAGGCTTACTCGTGGGCGAATGCGGGAGCCACCCCGCTGTCGACGCTTTCAATATTATGGTCTGCGGGCACTTTTCGCAACACTTTTTCCCCCTTTCTCCCCCACCGTCCCCCCACCGCCCCACACCGCACCCCACCCACCCCGTTTAACGCTTTCAACGAAACACAAGATGTTGCGTTTACAAACAGCGCTGTGTCAATAACTCGCCCTTCCTTGTTCGATGATCGCACAGAAAAGGGGCGGGACTTTTTTCCTGAAAAAAGGGCTTAATTGTGACGAAACTGTTTAACCCGCAGGTAGAGAGCTTGAAGAACCGCAACGCATCTGTGGTGGGAGAAAATGGGGGCAATTTGTGGGGACTCGATCGAACCATTATCTATATATAGTGAAAAAGCCCAAAAAACGATTCGCACGCTAAATAAAACTGACACGATTATTCAGCCCTTTACGCTTGAAGCGAACTTCCCTCCCAGCTTTTAGAGCCCCATGGGGACCGAACCCACAGACGCAACCGAGCGGCAGCTCTTGATGCATGCCGCGGCGCGTGTCAGGTAGACTTCGATGGGATCTGCGACGAACAAGGGCACCTTTTGCTGCATATCGCAACAGGCTCAACCATTGATCGGCGGCTTTTCAAACAGATTCCCGCCACATCAATCGAGTGGCCTGTTGCTTTTGGCGGATCGCCCATCGACTGGCGGATTTTCAAACACATCCCGCGGCGTCAGCCAAAAGAATGGCAGTTTTTGAAGCAGACCTTGGCAGCACGGCCCAAATGACTGGCGGTTTTTCAAACACTTTTAAATGAGTGGCGGTTTTTGAAATGCCCCAAGGCCAAAAACTGCCTATAGATGCATGATTCTCCGCCACACATTCGAAAAAAAAACGCGATTTACCGCCACACATTCGCGCGTGCGAGAGTAGGGGCGGCACGACGTCTGCGGAGACTTACGACGGCAGCGTACCCCTTAGGCGCGAGGATGCGCCGAAAGATATACCTCGCGCAGATGGGTGCGGTCGACATGGGTATAGATCTGCGTCGTAGAGATGTCGGCGTGCCCCAAAATCTCCTGCAGGACACGAAGGTCGGCACCGCCCGCAAGCATATGGGTTGCAAACGAATGACGAAGCGTATGGGGATGCAGCCCCTCGATACCCACCAGGCGGCCATAGCGCTCGCAGATGGCATGAACGGATTGGCGCGATATGCGTCCGCCGTTCTTATTCAAGAAAACACCCGGGCACGCGGCGACACGACGAGCATGAGCCGCCAGCTCACGGCGTGGTCCGTCGAGATAATCGACAAGAGCCTTGAGAGCAGAGCCGCAAAGGGGCACCAAGCGCTGTTTCGACCCTTTACCGAGCACGCGGACAAACTCGTCATCCAAATAGAGATCTTGTACGTCTAGGCCCACCAATTCGCTCGCACGCAGACCGCAGCCATAAAGGACCTCGAGCATCGCCCGATCGCGTGCGCCGGCGGCACCGGTTGGAAACTCTTGATCGAGCAATGCCTGCGCAGCATCGATGGAGATATAGTCGGGCAGACGCTCCTCTTTTTTGGGAAGATGCACGTTGGCCGTTGGATGAGTCTCGCAGATCCCCTCGCGCACCAAAAAACGGTGGAAGCTCTTCACCGAGGAAAGCGCGCGCTCGATCGACGCGCTCGCATAGCCGCACTCACGTCGCGCAGCCACGAACGCCTCCACATCCACACGTCGAACGTCCTTGGGGGCATCGATGCCCCGTCCGATCAGATGCACAAGATACGCCTCAAGATCGCGACGATACGCAGCTACAGTATTTGCGGAAAGATTGCGTTCCACCACCAGATGATTGAGAAAATCACGTACGTCATGCTCAAGTGGGGTCTTACCCGTAAGAAGATCTCCCGCCGACCGTCCCTGAAAAACTCCTGGCGCCCCAGAAACAAAAGGGACCTTCCGATCCCGCGTCGTGGCAGAATCGGAAAGGTCCATACGAACATTCATATCGCGAGAGCGTTGCGACAACTACTTCTCCTGCGGATTATGCGGGTTCACAAGCTCGCGCGATGTGCCCTCATGCTGACCGATAGCCGCACGAACGAACTCGCGGAACAGCGGTTGCGGCTTGGTCGGACGGCTCTTGAACTCGGGGTGTGCCTGGGTGGCAACAAACCACGGATGAACATCCTGGGGAAGCTCTATCATCTCGACCAGACGCTCGTCGGGCGAAATGCCGGAGATAACCAGTCCCGCCGTGGCAAGCTGGTCACGATAAGCGTTATTGAACTCAAAACGGTGACGATGGCGCTCGTAAACAAGCTCCTCACCATAAGCCTCGCGCGCGAGAGTGCCCTCGGAGAGCTTGCAGGGATAGGCGCCCAAACGCATGGTGCCGCCCTTCTCGGTCACGTCTTCTTGCGAGCTCATAAGGTCGATAACGGAATGCGGGCCCTCGGGATCAAACTCCGAAGAGCTCGCGCCCGCAAGACCGGCAACGTTGCGAGCAAATTCGCACACTGCAACCTGCATGCCCAGGCAGATACCCAGATAGGGAATCTTATGCTCGCGAGCATAGCGTGCGGCGCAGATCTTTCCATCAAAGGCGCGCTTGCCAAAACCGCCAGGCACCAGAATGCCGGAAGCGTCGGAAAGAACCTCGTTCACATTCGCGGCATCAAGGCTTTCTCCGTCAACAAGCTGGACATCGACATGGCGATCATAGAAGATGCCCGCATGGTGCAGAGCCTCGATAACGGAAAGATAGGCATCGGGAAGCTGGGTATATTTGCCCACTACGGCAATCTTGATGCGATCCGCATGCTTGTTAGCGTGGTTTTGCTTGCCAATGAAAGCATTCCAGTCGGCCATATCGCGCTCGCGCGGGTCGAGCCCCAGGCGCTCGCAGACACGCAAGTCGAAGTCCTGGTCCGCCAAAAGGCCCGGAACATCGTAGATGCTCGCACAATCTTCATTGGTAAACACGCAATCGGTGTCGACATCGCAGAAGCTCGCGATTTTGGAGCGAATGCTGTCGTCGATATCGTGATCGGATCGCAAGACGATGATGTCGGGCTGGATGCCAAAGCTGCGCAGCTCCTTGACGGAATGCTGCGTGGGCTTGGTCTTGACCTCGTGAGCTGCGGCGATATAGGGAACCAAGCTCACATGGATGAAGCAGACGTTTTCGGGACCAGCATCTTTGCGATACTGACGGATGGCCTCCACAAAGGGCTGCGACTCGATGTCGCCGATGGTTCCACCCAGCTCGGTGATGACCACGTCGGAGCCCGTCTGTTCCTCGATGCGGCGAAACTTATCCTTGATGGCGTTTGTGACATGGGGAATCACCTGGACGGTGCCGCCCAGAAAATCGCCGCGGCGCTCGCGCGCGATCAAGCTCTTGTAGATAGCGCCAGTGGTGAAGTTGGAATCGCGGGTAAGGTTCTCGTCGATAAAGCGCTCATAGTGACCAAGGTCGAGGTCGGACTCATAGCCGTCCTCCGTAACAAAGACCTCGCCATGCTGGAACGGACTCATGGTGCCCGGGTCGACGTTGAGATACGGGTCGGCTTTCTGCATCGTCACCTTGTATCCGCGCGACTTAAGAAGACGGCCCAAAGAAGCCGCCGTGATGCCCTTGCCAAGCGACGAAACTACGCCACCAGTTACAAAAACATGCTTGGTCATATTTAGTTACCTGCGCTTCCCGTAGAAGTTTCCATTGTCTTCGACGGGTCTTTATTGTACGACGAGACTTTGGACATGCTATTGAAAATTAAAATCGAAATAAAAGAAATCGGGCGGTCCCGGCATCAGATGCCAGAACCGCCCCTTCAAAAGCAGTAGCTTCGGTGGCGCACCGAAAGCAGGAAAGGCAGCTATCGCTTTTCTGAAGCGATGCGCTTCCCCATCTCCAAACCTTTGAAATACCACCTGCCAGAATCGGTGATCGAATACGTGTTGGGGAGCTGCGCCCCGGCCTCGGTAAAGTGAACTTCTTGATCGAGCAGTCCCGCTTCGGATAATCGGGAGATAGCGGCGTGGATGCGCCATTCGCTTACACCAACCTGCTTGGCGAGCCATGCACGGGAGAACCCAGCAGCATCGCCTCTTTTTTCCACGGCATCGATACTCTGTAGAATCGCCAACTCGACGCGCGCCATATCGGCAACGCTTGCACGTCCCCTACCTGCCATGCTATGTCCTTAGAACGTTCCGTCACTGCGCCATGGGCGGACACGCGACCGGGCTCATCCGGCCGCACTTGCATATTTTAGGGCAATAAAACGCGCAAAATGTAGAAAATCGGCATGATAGCGCGTATTTTTGGCAGGCGGACAAAGACCGGCCTCAGGCTCTCCTGGACCGGTCTTTATCAAGGGCATTTTGTTGCAAAGCAGCCTAGCGATGGTAAAGCGTATGGCGCTCGTACTTGGGCTCACAGCACACGTTGATGCCCAAGCGGCGCATGACTTCCTCGTCGGTGGGCGAGATGATCACGCTAAAGAACGCATCGCAGCCGCGCAGCTGTTCAAGGCCGGAAAGGACGCGCGCCGCAACCTCGCTCTCCGCCGAGGTGATGGAGAGGGCCATGAGGGTCTCATCGGTATGCAGGCGCGGATTACTGCTGCCCAGGAAATGAGTCTTCAAGCGGCTGATGGGCTCGATGGCATCGTCGCTGATGACCTCGACCTCAAGGTCGACACCGGAAACAGCCTTGAGCGCATTCATCAGAAGCGAGCTGGCGCAGCCCAGGCGATCGGATGTCTTGCCGGTAACCACAGAGCCATCGGGCATGACCATGGCACCCGCAGGCGCCCCGGTCTCCTGCTCGCGGGCGCAGGCCGCGGCACGCGCGGGAGAATAGTTGATATCGACGCCCGCCTTGGTCATGATGCGCTTCAAGCGATCGACCTGCTCGTCGCCCATACCGGTGCGACGAACCTGCTCGCGGCCGGCAAAATAGCGGCGCACGATCTCCATGCGACTCGCATCGGAGCACGCCTCGTCGTCGGTGATGGCAAAGCCAACCATGTTGACGCCCATGTCGGTTGGACTCTGATAGGGGCTCTCGCCCAAGATCTTCTTCATAAGCGCACGGACCACGGGGAATGCCTCGACGTCGCGGTTATAGTTAACCGCGGTCTTGCCATAGGCTTCCAGGTGGAACGGGTCGATGATATTCGCATCGTCGAGGTCGGCGGTTGCCGCCTCGTATGCGATGTTGACGGGATGCGAAAGCGGCAGGTTCCACACAGGGAAGGTCTCGAATTTGGCATAGCCAGCCTCGACGCCGCGCAAGTGCTCGTGGTAGAGCTGCGACAAGCAGGTAGCGAGCTTGCCCGAGCCAGGACCCGGGGCGGTAACCACCACAAGGGGGCGCGTCGTCTCCACAAACTCGTTCTTACCATAGCCCTCGGGCGAAACGATCAAGTCGACATCGTGGGGGTAGCCCTCGATGGGATAGTGCAGCTTTGCGGTGATGCCTAGCTCTTCTAGGCGATGGCGGAAGACATCGGCTGCAGGCTGGCCCGCATATTGAGTGATAACGACGGCGGCGACGGCAAAGCCGTTGCTGGAAAACAGGTCGACAAGACGCAGGACATCCTCGTCGTACGTGATGCCCAGGTCCCCCCTCGCCTTGTTCTTCTCGATATGGTTCGCGTTGATGGCGATGATGACCTCGACCTCATCGGCAATACTTTTGAGCATGCGAAACTTGGAGTCGGGCTCAAAGCCGGGAAGAACGCGGCTCGCGTGGTTGTCATCAAAGAGCTTGCCGCCGAACTCCAGGTACAGCTTGCCGCCAAACTGTCCGATACGTTGGCGGATATGCTCCGCCTGCAGCTCGATGTACCTGCCGTTGTCAAACCCCTGACGCATGCGACGGGCTCCCTCCATAACGATATGGTCTCGTATCCAACGGGAGATTATAGCGTGAGAGAGCGGCTTTTCGGCACGACAGGCGCGCTCATGCAAAAACGATGCCGAAGCCCATACCGTGCTACCATAAACCTCTGAATAATTCGGACCACCTGTTCAAGGAGCACCGCTCGTGGCAGATACCTCATCAAGATCTACATCCACCCACGCAAAAACCGGGTTTCAAAAAGATATCTTTATCCTCAAGCAACTGGTGAGCAAAGACTTCAAAATCAAATACCGCCGCAGCTTCCTGGGCGTTGCCTGGAGCGTGCTCAATCCGCTGCTCATGATGATCGTGATGGCCATCGTGTTCACCACCATCTTCGCCCAGGGTCGCAACGGCTCGGTCACGCCGGAGATGTACCCGCTCTACCTCATTGTGGGTAACGTCACCTTCGCCGTGATGTCCGATTCCACAAGCCAGGCGCTCTCCTCCATCATCTACGCATCTTCACTGCTTAAAAAGGTCAAGGTGCACCGCTTTGTCTTTCCGGTGCAAAAGGTCTTGTTCTCACTCGTGAACTTTGCCTTTTCGCTTATCGCGGTGGCAATCGTCATGCTGTGGTTCCGCGTGGCTCCCACCTGGCATCTGCTGCTGCTTCCCGTCTGCCTGATTTTGCTCATGTTCTTTTGCATGGGCGTGGGCCTTTTGCTCTCTGCCGCCACAGTGTTCTTCCGCGACGTCATGCACCTATGGAGCGTTGTGCTCACGGCTTGGACCTACTTCACCCCGATCTTTTGGACCACCGACTACATCCTCAAGATGCCCCACATCCTACGTGTCTTGATGTATGCCAATCCCATGTATAACTACCTGCAGTTCATGCGTGAAATCTTCTTGTTCCAGACCTGCCCCACCCCGCTCGAGTTTGGGCTTTGCGTAGCCTGGGCGGTTATCGCCATGGCTATTGGCTACACCGTCTTTCACAAGAACGAGCACAAGTTCATCCTCTATATCTAGGAGCCCGGCATGTCAGATGCAAAGAACGCCGCGGCAGCGGCCGAGGAGTACGCCGTCGAAGTCAACGACGTCACCATGATCTTTAACATGGTCTCCGAGCAGCTCAACAACCTCAAGGAATACTTCATCAAGCTCGCAAAGCACGAGCTGTTCTTCAAGGAGTTCCGCGCGCTCAAGCACATCAGCTTCAAGGTGCGCCGCGGCGACGTGGTAGGCCTTGTGGGCACCAACGGCTCGGGCAAGTCCACCATGCTCAAGGTGATTGCCGGCGTGCTAGAGCCCAGTGAGGGCGAGTGCATCGTGCGCGGCAACATCGCCCCGCTCATCGAGCTGGGTGCAGGCTTTGACATGGAGCTCACCGCGCGCGAGAACATCTACCTCAACGGAGCGCTGCTTGGCTACACCAAGCAGTTTATCGACGAGCATCTAGACGAGATCGTCGATTTTGCCGAGCTGCACGACTTCATGGATATGCCGCTTAAGAACTACTCCAGCGGCATGGTGGCGCGTATCGCGTTTGCCATCGCCACCATCACCGAGCCCGACATCTTGATTGTCGACGAAACTCTCTCCGTTGGCGACGTCTTTTTCCAGCAAAAATGCGAGGAGCGAATCCAGCACTTCATCGAATCGGGCGACGTCACGGTATTGTTTGTCTCGCACTCCATCGAACAGGTCGAGCGCATCTGCAAGCGCGCCGTCTGGATCGAAAAGGGCGATCTTCGCATGGATGGCCCAGTCAAAGAAGTATGCGAGGCATATCGCAACCAGTTCAACTAGCCCGCGGGCAGCAATCGAAAGCACAATATGCCCCATAAGATCGAGAAAGCGGAAGGGGTCTACACTGCAGGCACCCTTCCGCGTATTTTAGGCGACAACCTCCGCCGTGCGCGCGAGGAGATGGGTCTTTCCCAAACACGCTTTGGACTGATGGTCGGCCTTTCGCGTCAAATGATCAACACGCTTGAGTGCCGGGGCTGCAATATACAGATTGACTCGCTGCAGCGCATTGCCGACGGGTTGGATATTCCCGCTTGGAAGCTCTTGGAAGACCATACGAGCGAATGCACCGAGCGCGAAAACTCCCACTCCACACATATGCATCGAGACGCACACGTTTGCTGGTAGGCATCGGCGGCAGCTGTGCGTGTGTAAACGGAATACACCCAGCCCGCGCACATACCGTCTCCATGCTAAAACGCATGACCGTTTGATTCTTTGATAGCCCCGCCTTGTCGCGCCGCATCATGGCTACACTGGTATATGCCAGCCATTGCGGCAACAACGCCCCTCGAGCGACAAGGAGCATATCAATGGTCGCTACAGAACGTGCCGAACAAACCATGAAGTACCTCTCGCTGCTCTCGCAGCAGTTTCCCAACCAGCAGTCTGTCTTCACGGAGATCATCAACCTGCAGGCGATTCTCAATCTGCCCAAAGGAACCGAGCACTTTATGAGTGACCTGCACGGTGAATACGAAGCCTTCATGCACATCCTCAACAACTGCTCGGGCGTTATTCGCGAGCATGTTGACGAAATATTCGGCGATACGCTGTCCGACTGCGAAAAGGGCGACCTGTGCACGCTCATCTACTATCCAAGCGAAAAGCTGCGCCTGGTACGTGCGGCGAGACGGGACTCCCCCACCTGGTACAAAGAGAATCTCAACCATCTCATCACCGTGGCGCGCTCCCTTTCGAGTCGCTACACGCGCTCCAAAGTCCGCAAGGCCATCCCTCACGATTACGCCTATATCATCGATGAGCTGCTGCATACGCACCCGGATGAAAACAACTACCGCATTCGCTATCACGAGCGCATCATCGACTCGATTCTCGAGACCGACTCGACCGACGACTTTATCCGCTCGCTCTCGGCGCTCATCAAACGCCTGGCAGTCGATCACCTGCATCTTGTGGGAGACGTCTTTGACCGCGGCGGCGGCGCGGCAAAAATTATGGATCGCTTGATGGACTATCATTCGCTCGATATCCAATGGGGCAATCACGACATCTTATGGATGGGAGCCGCTGCAGGCGAAGAAGCGTGCATCATCAGCGTCTTGCGCAATAATCTGCGCTACGACAACTACGAGATCCTCGAAAACGATTATGGCATCTCGCTGCGCGCCCTTGTCGCCTTCGCAAACAAGACCTATCACGCCAACGACAGCATCACACCGCTCATCAAAGCCATCAACGTCTTGCTGTTCAAGCTCGAGGGGCAGATCATCATGCGCCACCCCGAGTTCGACATGCAAGATCGTCTGTTGCTCGACAAGATCGATACAAACGACGGCACCATCGATATCAACAGCACTACCTGGAAGATGCGCACAAACGACTTCCCCACCGTCGATCCCGAACGCCCTTATGATCTTACAGAGGAAGAGCAGGCTATCGTCGATAAGCTCGTAGCAGAGTTCACTGGAGCCGATCATCTGCGTCGCCATATCGAATTCCTCTACAGCCATGGATCCGTTTATCTGGTACGCAACGGCAACCTGCTGTTCCACGGCTGTGTTCCCATGAATGACGACGGCACGTTTTCGAGTTTCAATTGCATGGGAACGTATCGCTCTGGCCGCGATTATCTCGATTTTTGCGACAACGTGGCCCGCCGCGCATGGCGCACGCGCGAGCGCGATGCCCTCGACTGGATGTGGTATCTGTGGATTGGCTTCAAATCGCCAATGTCCGGCCGCCTCGTCAAAACCTTCGAGCGCTCTTATATCGAGGACCATACCTCATGGGAAGAGCCCATGGATCCATACTTTACCCTTACGCGCGAAATCCCTGCATGCGATGCCATCATGCGTGAGTTTCGCCTTCTGCCGGGCACGGGTCATATCATCAATGGGCACACACCGGTCAAAACCGTTGCAGGCGAAAAGCCCATTCGCGCTGACGGACGCCTCCTGGTGATCGATGGCGGCTTCTGCCGCGCCTACCATCCCAAAACCGGCATCGCAGGCTATACGCTCATCTCCAGCTCGCGCGGCATGCGCCTAAAGGCGCACGAAGCGTTTAAGAGCGTTGACGAGGCTTTGACCAGCAACGCCGATATCCAAAGCGTGACCACGCGTTTTGATGTCGCAAAACGCCGCTTGATGGTTTCCGACACCGACACCGGCGAAGAAATCCGTCGTCATATCAACGACCTGCGACTCCTGCTTGACGCGTATCGAAACGGCGTCTTGCCCGAGGTCCGCCAGGTCTAACTGCACGCAAGCCCGCACGGCGCACGAGGCAGACGCTGGGTCGTGCGGGCTGCGGATTTTTGACCAGCTTTGAGCCGTTCCTACCCGGCATTGCCGATTCTGCCCAGTAAACAACATTCGACCGTTTAGATGGCCTTCACCTGCCGCCTACGGATTTGTAGGCTTAGTAGTTTTGTAAGGCCACCCCTTACCTTTGCATAACAAAACCCATAAAGTATCTCTTCGGACTTACTACCTTATGTCCGTAAGCGTCTAATCAGGAGCATCTGTGCGAAAACTTGCCAACATGCCAGCAACAAAGCAGTTTGCAAAATTCGCCGTGGTGGGATTTGCCTCCCTCGCGGTTGATTACGCCTTACTGCTGGTCTTGGTTGAATGGATGCATATCGACCTCCTCTTTAGCACGACGGTCTCGTTTATCGCCTCTGTGATAGTGAACTACGCATTGAGCATGCGCTTTGTCTTTGAGCATAAGGAGGACATGAGCCGCAAGCGTGAGTTCACGATTTTTGCCATCCTCTCCGCTATCGGGCTTGGTCTCAACGACCTGTACATGTTTGTAGGCGTCGCTGTTTTCAACATTGGCTACCAGTTCATGAAGCTCGTATCCACGTTCTTGGTAACCTGGTACAACTACTTTAGCCGTCGTCGCTTCTTGGACGGCAGCCGCGCGTAGCACACGGCAATTAACGATTTGGCAGATTAGCGCCCTGCGGAAAGCTCCGCAGGGCGTTTTTGTATATGCACGGGGTACACGCGCACAGAAGAACAAAGAGCAGTGAAAGTGGAGGACCCGCCACCCGTGTCCCAGCACGACATAACCAAGACGCAGCCCTTGCCCCATACCTTAAACCCGAACAGAGCTATAAAACACCTGCTTCACGAGCCGGATTAGCACAGTAGAGAAACCCACCACCCGCCGCGTAAGAAAAACGCCGGGACTGCAAAGGATCCCGGCGCAATTGGGCAATCGAATCAAAGCGATACCTAGAGGCTACTCCCCCGTTACATATCGCCAGACGATCTTCTCACCGCCTGCAAGCTTATAGTTAGCGCATGACGTCATGGGCATTACGCCGTTGACGTAATACGTCCAGCCGCTCTTGCCATCGTGCTTCTCGGCAAGGCCGCCAATCGAAGAGACATATAGACCAAACTGCGTATTGCTGGCGTTGATACTCACGCCGGTTGCGCACAAGGCGTCATAGACCGTTGCTCCAGCAGGAATCGAAACAGATGCCGAAGAGCTACCGGCGCTAACCGCAGAACCATCCACGGTGACAGAGACGGTAATGCTCGCATCCGCTTGGGCAGAGGAACTCGAGCCCGAGCCCGAGCCTGACGCCGCTTGAGACTGAGCAACAAGAACACTATGCGATTCCGTTGTCTTGACAAGAACCTCACCTTGCGAGGTGGCCTGCTCGATAACAGTAACCTCTGCGTCATCGGGCAAAACAGGAGCATCGCCCGCCTCTTGTTTGAAGCCGTGGTCTTTACCAAGGGCAGCATACGCGTCGCCCGAGATGCGATACCCATCGCAACCAGCAAGGATTTGCGCAGTATCCTCGTTTTTGCTCGCACGCCCCACGGGATAGGAAACGACAATGCGCACGGAGCCGGCCATGTCCTCGGCAATCCAGGTAACGTGCGAGACCTTGACGTTCGCCTCACGCGCCCATGAAGCAAGGGCGGCTGCGCGACGCGCGGTGCTGGTGATTGCATCATCCGCCGTGGAATCGCTCGCGTTTTCAATCCAGATGCCGTCCTTGCCAAGAACAACGTTCACGTCGCCTGCCGAAAGAGAGACATCGTCCGAACCGTATTTGAGCCGAGCGATCTGCCCTTTGACATCGTCATCGGTCACCGAAGAAGATGTAAGCTCAAGCGATGGCGAAGAAGACGAGCCCTTCTCGACCGTTTGGAGCGTATTGCCGCCCAGGAAGGCAAGTGGATCGGATCCGTTTGCATACTGATACGCGGACCATCCGCAAAAAGCAATCGCGAGAGCCGCAAGCACAGCAACGACAACGCGAACTGCCTGCGCGGCACCCGAATTCCTACGTGTAGAATTTGCCATGCTACTCACCGCCTTGCTTTTTGCGCTTAAGCACTACAAGAACAATCACGCAGACGCCCAGAGCGATGCCGATAAACGGCCAGATGGGTAAATCGACCTTCTTTTTCTGAGCGGTTACCACAACTGCCCCGCGATCGGACGACTTCTCGACAGAAGTCTCGAGCTCATCGGAGTCAAAACCGGCAAGAAGCGACTCATGCTCGCCGGTCTGCCGCGCCGTATTGCTCTTGAGGACCCCTGCCAAAGACACAGTAGCGTGCGAAGTAAGGACGAGAGAGGTCGAAGAGGCGTTGCCCTTGGTTGAGACCGGGCGAGACGAAGGAACCGGCGAAGGCACAGGGCTCTCGTTCTTTGTCCACTTGGCATAAAGCGTCATATCAGCAGTCACGACGTCCTTGGAGAAGTCCCAAGCCTGAGCACAATCGGCATCCTTATACCAGCCGGCAAACGTGTAACCGGAGCGCTCGGGATCCGCAGGAGCAGCCATGGTCTTGTTTTGCGCGGTCATAGCACTGGGAACCGTGCTGCCACCGCGCGTATCAAAGGCAACTGTATAGCCCGGAGCTGCCTTGAGGGCAAACAGCGTACCGGAATCGTTGGCGTAGTAAAGGTTGCCCCGGGCATCGGCAATCACGCTCGCAGTGCAATGGCCCGCATTGGATCCAGACGGCGTATAGATCTCTGCGACTTCGCCGGTCGACTGGTTAAAGCAGTAGACGGCGCCCGGAGTCTTGTTACAGGTAAAGTACGCATAGACGTCGCTGCCCTGCACAGATGCAATCGGAGAGGCTTTGACCTCGGCATACTTACCCATGTTGGCAGTGGTCTCGACCTTCATGGTCGCAAGGTCGATAACGGTAAACACGCCGCTATTGGTCGAATCGCTACCACCGATATAAGCCTTACCGTTTGCAACCGCGGGAGTTGAGGTGGAAATATTGGCGAATTCGCAGGAGAGCTGCTTTCCATCGGCAGTTGTAGCAATGCTCAACGTGTCGCCATCGCGCACGATCTTGTACATCGTCGCAGGTTGGCGCGTCACAACCAGATAGGTCTGCTTGCCGCCCTCGGTGCCAGCATAAACGACCGTCGAGCGAATCGGCGCGCCGGAGAGCTTAACGGAGCTCTTGATGTCTCCTGTAGAACCGTCGATAAGCTTAACGTAGCCGCTCTCGTCGCCAATAACGAGGTCGGAACCGGACGCGGCAGCGCCTGCCCAGTAATATCCTTCACCCGTAGAGTCATCGCTCTTGGCGGTCAACTTGGTCCACTTAACCGTACCCGTCGAAATATCAACGCAAACCATGGCGCCCGCACTTGCGGTGCCCGTAGCCCCGGCGCCCGCCTCGAACTCAGCATAGACGCAGCCGTTTGCCACCGTCATGGTCGAATTTGCCTGATAGCTTCCGCCAGCAGCAGGAGTCTCAAGTGCAGAGGTCTTCCACACGCACTCAAGCGTCTCGGCAGAGAAGGCATACACGGAGCCATCGTCGTTTGCCGAGATAATAAGACCATCCGCGTACACAGGACGCGAGAAATACCGAGTGGTCCCGCCCTTGGAAACGCGCGCAACAACCTTGCCCGCGTTGTCGATTTTGACGAGCTCGGAGTTCGTGGTAACGAAAACGTAGCCGCCCGCAATGATGGGGTCGCCCAGCGAAACCTGCTTATCGGCAGCCGTGGCCAGATTGACCTTCCACAGCTCCGCGGCAGACTCGGTGGGCGTCGGCGTGTTCACGAGCGTCGTGCCGCCCGCATTGCCAAAGCCGTTCCAGCTTGCGGTCCAGTCCGGACGCGAAGCGAAGGGGTTGACGATGAGGCCCTCGAGGGGCTTCTCGGTATCTGCAGCGTAGACCCACTGGACCTTGTCCCCCGGCTTGAGGGTAACCTGGCCCGCCATCTTCTGAGAGTACTCGCCGTTCACGTAGAGCTGCCAGTACCTACCAGTCGATTGCCCCCAGCCGTAAGTCTTGCCATTGCGCGTGATGCTGGCAAGGTAGAACGAAGCACCAGACGTACCCTGGCTGTCATAGGTGAGACCTGCGGCCTTGAGCTGCTGCTCGGTAAGGTCGGCTGCGGTGGAACCGTCAAACATCTTGACGTCGGTGGCGGATGCCCACACGGTGTTGGTACCGTTCTCATCCGGTCCGATAAAGCTCACCGAGGCCTTGACGGTAGCCTTATTTGCATCGTCAAGGCTTGCGCCAAAGGCGGAGTAGTACAAAGCGATAGAGTCGCCCGCGCCAAGCGTCACACTGCTGGCGCCAACCTCGGATGCTTTACCGTTTACGAAAAGCTGCCAATACTTATGCGTGGCTGCATCCCAGCCAAGCGTACGGCCATCGCTTGAGGTGATATCGGAGAGATAGTAACCATATTCCGTGGTACTGGAGGTGTGAGCGAGACCCTGGGCATCCAAGATCTGCTCAATCAGGGCATCGGCAGTTGAGCCGTAGCCAACGCTCTGCGCGCCGTCGAACCAAACTTCGTCGTTGCCGTCGGCGTCAACACCCACGAGCTTGAATTTGACCGAGATCTTGGGATCGGTGTGGTCGGTCGTGCCCACCACACGGAACGTAGCCTTGACAGGCTGATTAACCAGACTCTGAAGCTTGGCATTATCCGGATGAGCCTTGGCGAGCGCCGCGTACTTCTCGTAGGTGAGCGAGCTCTCCACGGTAACGAGCGTGTCAGCCTCGGGCTGGGTCACACGCAGCGTCTCCTCCGCGATGACGGAGGTGTCGCTCGAGCGGTAGGTGCGCCACTTGGTGCTGGCCACGGAATCGTAGCCGGGTAGATCGTCCGCATGAATCTGGCCCGTCTCGTACTTCTTGGAATACGAAATGACACCGTCCTCGGCAACTGTGGCAGAGCTCCAGGGGCTGAGGTTCGTGCTCACCGCGTCAACGGAAGTGTTGGTGCCCAGAATCGAGGTGGCGTAAGCATTTTTGACAGCCTGCATCTGCGCCACGGCAGCGTCGATCTCGGATTCGTCGATGGGCTTGACCGTCACGGTGATATCACGCGTGGCAGTGATGCCATCGCGCGTGAGCGTGGCCGTAATGGTTGCGGTCTTAGAGCTACCGGTGATGTCGCGAGTAACGATAACGCGGTAACCGTTTATCTTTGCTACGGAATCATCGTTGGACGCATAGGAAAGCTTCGCCGAACTGGCATCGATCTTTCTCGCACGAGGCAGGTTAAAGTCGCCTTCGACGGCCGAAAGATCGACAGACTTGGTCTTGTCCTCGTAGTCCACGATCTTGCCGTCGATTTTGGCCAGCGCGGCTTCGAGCTCGGCCTTCTCGGCAGCGATGTCCTCGGCGGACTTGGAGGCTACCTTGACCGGGTAGCCGCGTGTAATTGCAGTCGAGGGAGAGTTACCGTAACCAGAGACAAATAGTGTTGCCCGCACGGTAAACGTCACGTTCTTGTCGCCATTGGCATGAGTGTAGGCGACCTTATAGACCGTGTTGTAATCGCTTGAGGTCAACTTGGCAGCAGACGAATCGCTCGAGGTCCAGGTGAGGTCGGCTACCTTCTTGCCTCCCACGTAGAGTGCGCCGGGAAGCTCCTCTTCCTTAGCGGTCGAAGGCGCAACGCCCGCCTTGAGCGAGGCGGTAAGAGTCGCGGCGTTAAGCTGCTCGTTCAGATACGCTTCAACCTTGGCTTGATCCCACGCGAGCATCGAACTGAGCCCGGGCTTGAATTCGACGGTTTCGCTGCCGAGCGCCAGCGTATAGGTAGGTTTGAACTGGCGCAGCAGCGACCAATCGGAATACGTGGTTTTATCCGCATTGGACAGGAAAAAGTACGTGATGGTGCCATCTGCAGCGATGCCACCCTGCTGGGCCGGGTCGGTCGCACCGAAGGTCACAGACTTGAGAGTCGGCTTCACGTTCGCGTAGCCGAGCGCCTTGAGCTTGGCGGAAAGCATATCGACGATGTTGGTGTCGGTGCCATAGACCGGGCTCGGCTTCCAAGTGGAGAGCTTCCGCTTTGCCTCAGCAAGCGTCTTGGCATCGGGGGTCGCAGGCGCGGTGGCGCCTTCGTCCTCGACAATCGCCAGCTTCGTGCTTGCGGTGAACTCGTAGTCCCCCTTGCTCGAGCCATATGTCACCTTGCAGGCAACAAACTTGCCCGCCTGAGCGGCCGTGATGATGAACTCGCGTGAAGTGGCGCCTTCGATGGGCGTGTAGCCTGAGGCAGTGGGGGCGGAACTCTGCTTCTCGCCTACGTACCACTGATACTCGAGTTGGTCATACTCGGACTTAGAAATCTCTTCATCGTCGCCATAGTCGTCCTCATAGTAGGCACCGACCTTGATTGTCTCGCCGACCTTGAGAGCAGTATAGGACGCAGAACCCCAAACGATATTCTGGTCCTGGGCATTCAGCAGACTGACGGAGTCGACCGTCACGTATGCTGCGGTAGCGATATCCGACCCGTCATCATCGCTCGGCACAGCGGGCTCGGTTTTGGCACTTGCCTCGGCGGCAGCCTCCACTTTTGCAGCGGGCCGCGAAACATCCTGTGACTCGCTCTCCTGCGCGCCAGCGGAAGCGGCAGAATCACTCGAATCCGTGTCCCCTGCAGGCTTCTCATCCTCGGTTGCCACCGAGTCAGCACCGGTAGTCTCAGAGGAAGTGCCCTCCTCCGTCGGCTCCGCATCCTGCGAAGCGACAGCCTGGACGATGCCCTCGGCGCCTTCGGCCCACAGCTGTGCCGGCGTGGTGCCAAAGACCATAAGCATGGTCATAAACGCCACAAGGACACGTGCGGAGGCTATTCTCATGTTCCTGATTGTACGCGCCATTCGATTGCGCGCTCCCTCGCTCGACAAAGCGGCAGGCTGCCGCTCACCGCCGTGCGGTTGCTGTCCGATCACGTCGGACCTCCTTTCTCCAGAGCCGTGTGCCGCATGGGGCGACACCTAGATGGGAGGCGATCCGACTTGACATCATCCATCCGCGCACACCGCCCGATCTGCAGCGCACTGATTCCACGGATGTCCGAGATACGGTTACTGGTACAGCCGGGGATTCTCACCCCGATTCTCCTGGGCGCATGCGCCCGTGCGTCTCCGCACCACCATCTTGGCCATGTTTTACCGAAGTTATCCTACCACAGACCGCATGGTCTCCTACCTGCCGGAACAATCATCGGGCAAGCTTTTCACGCACTGTTGTTCAAGATGCGTGGTCAAGCCTCACGCAACCCGCCTGCGTCCGGCCAGTGCCGGCGGCTCTAGAGTTTTGGCAACGCGATAAGCGAGGCGCAAACGGTAACGGTAAAGCACATCACAATCACACCCGTTCCAACTAAACACACCTGAAGCTGCCCGCAATTTCGAAGCACGGGAGCGCGCTTCCACATTCCACGCTTATCGAGCAGAATGCTGACGAGAGCAGCAGGGACGACAACAGTTAACAGGTCGTATTCCATAACACGGAACCAAAACGGAAGTGCCGAATCAAACGCATTGGGATAAAAGATCGCAAATTGGCTACCCATGACGCACAAAGCCAATTCGCAGAGCAGCAGTAGATTCCAAATAGCCCCCGCCCATCGCGGTATGCGACGCAGCAAACGAAGAAAAGAGCCAGCGACACCCCGCGCGTTCGAGAGGACTCCCTGAGCCTGATTCACCATCGAATCGAAGGGGGCCAAAAGACCACCTGAGTTGGACCCGGGGCGCTTCATCCATGCCTGCTGCGGCAGCGAGCTCACCGCAGAGCTCAATTCGCGAACGCTTGCATAGCGCTCGCGCGGATCAAAAGCGCAGGCCTTGCATATCACCCGTGCGATAGAATGTGCAACGCCAGCCTCCTCGCAAAAAGGCACATCCATAGCGTTGGGAGGCTGCCCACCCGTAAGACAAAAGAACAGCACCTTGCCCAAAGCATAGATATCGCTGCGCACACTCGTCTGCCCAAAGCCAAACTGCTCGGGTGGGGCATAACGGCGCGTGCCAAAGTGCGTGGTATCGCACTCGGCACCCTCATGCCACAGGCGGGCAATACCAAAGTCGACGAGGACGGGTCCCGAGGGCGAAACGATTATGTTTGATGGCTTAAGGTCCCTATGAATAACAGGCGGATTGATACACTCATGCAGCTCGCGAACTGCAAAGCAAATCTGTAAAAAGAGATATTTCACCGCCGCCGGAGAGACATTACCGCTCGATATGTATTCAGAAAGCGTAGGTCCCTCGACATACTCCATCACGACTGAGCGACGCTCGGGCCCTCGCAGGCATTCGACGATCTTTGGCACATGATCGATAAAAAGCCCCACCTGCTGAGCCCGCTGCAACACCTCGTAAACGTCAGTTCCATCCGATTGCACGGGATATACCTTGCGAACATACCGCGGCACCGCGCTATCGAAACTGCCGTGCGCTACCGACGTGTCAGCGGGCACAACGACCTCAGTCGACCCTGTGACGTCGGCATCTTTTAGCACTTCGATTACGCGCCAGCGGTCATCATGGCCGCAGGCGCGCAGAAAACAATCGAGTTCGCTGTCGAAATTACGCTCTATGTCACCTGTTGTATCCATGGGGCACATCATAGCAAGGCGTACGGACAAGATTTCGAATCAATGTATGACGAGAAGCGTCTAGCAGATGGTATCTTCGCCCAACCGATAGAGTTCCTCGTTAACCTTTTGCAGCGAGCGGGCTCGATCGATACAAAAGAGAATGATGGCGTCGCGTCGACACTTGGGATCCAAGCGTGCCACACCCGCAGCCGTCAGCGCACGATTGGTCTCGCGCACGCTCAAAGCCATAGCGAAGGCGATCTGCAGCACCTTGTTGCGAGACGGATGACGCTGCCCGGTAAAAATCTGGTAGCCAAAGGTCTCGTTAAGGTCGGCCATACGCACCACACGCACGCGTTCGAGGTGCTTTTCCTCCAACAGCTGCTGAAGATAGTCGGAAAGGGAGATGTCCGGCAGTTCATGGCTACCAAGAAACGAATCGACCGTCGGAGCATCCAGCAGCTCATGCAAAAGCTCTTCCGTCAGGCGTTCGCGCTCCATCTCCCCCTCCTTTCATAAACAATTCGGTTAACACGAAACCGCTTCTTAGAAGCCAGAAACGTCCACGCGCTCCCAGTTGGCAACGTCCTCGGGCTTCTCCATGCTTGCCGCCTCGAACTTCCAGGTGCCGCCCGCCTTGAGGTTGTTAATGTTTGCGAGGGCTGTGCCGATCTGCGCGCCATCAGCATCATACAAGTTGTACTCGATCTGCAAGTAGCTCTTATCCTCATCGGTATTGTTGACGAGGGTGCCGGTGATCTTCACGCCATAGGGGTTCGAAGTGTCGAGAGTCTCGTCTGAAATAGTGTAAGGCTCCTGCTCTGGCTTCTTCTCCTCGGTCTGCTCGGTCTTTGCGGCACCGGCGCTCGTAGAGGAGTCACTCCCCTTGTCGCCACCGGAAAGCGAGCCAAACGCACCGAGCGCCACAAGCACAACGACAACAATGAGGACGATCTTGCCAATGGGTTTTTTCTTTTTCTCTGCCATGTTCTTTCCATTCTCCAGTCCAACGAGAACATACGTCACGTGATGTACCGCCCATGGTAAAGAGAGTGGAATTGTATTTCATTAGCTGGGAGCTAATGCGGGGTGGATGGCGAATTTCGGCAGCGCACAGGGAGGCCGCCCGCGCCCACTCAACGCCAAAACCCGCACACAAACGCGCATATTTCGCCCTCCAGAGCAAAAAGTCGACATTTGTGCGCGGGTTTTAATTTCGGTGATTCCGGGGGCGCCGGTCGCGACGAAGCGTTGCGACCGGCAGACGCCCAAACTCGAGCGCACACAAGGGCACGACCGGCGGCCTCTTTGCCCTATGCCATATGCACAAGACGCTTATACACGTCCAGACCCAAAAGCAGGCACTCCTCCGAGAAGAGCATCGTATCGGTATGGAGCGCAGCCGTGGCATAAGCAGGGCACCCCTGCTCATCACGCGGGTTTTCGACCGGCAGCCCACCATCCGTCGTCGCGGGAACGCCACAGCCCAGCAGGAAAAACACGCCCGGTAGGTGGCGCTGGTAGAAAGAGAAATCCTCGGCAATCAGCAAGGGTTCCTCGATAAGCTCGAGCTCGGGCACCACCTGGTGCGCCAAGCCGAACAAAGCAGGATCGTTATCCACAGGCGGATATCCTTCAGCGAAATCGAGATCGTAAGTGCAGCCCGTAGCCGCACAGCCCTCTTCCAACGCGCGCTGGATGCCCGCGCGTGCACGGTCGAGCATCGAATCGGTAAAGACACGCAAGCTACCGGCCAAGTGCGCCTCCCCCGCCACGGCATTGCACACCGTACCCGCCTCGACCAGACCAAACTTGCAAATGCATGGTTCTTCGGAGCCCAATCTATCCATGAGCTCACGCTCAGCCACCAAGAACCGCGCCGCTGCGAGCGCAGCATCGTGCGACTCCGCAGCAGACACACCAAGCGTCTTGGCGATGTGGATACTCTCGCCATGGATCCGTACATGTGTCTCACTCGCGCGCGCGAGCATGGGGCCCGCACAGGATGCAACGGTACCTGCCGGCAAATCGGGCCACACATGAAATCCGAAGATACGATCGACGTGATAGCGCTCGAAAACCCCGCTCTCGCATACCGTCTTAGCGCCACCCGTGGTCTCCTCTGCCGGCTGAAACACAAAGAGCACGTTGCGCCCGAACTCGCCGGGGCGCTCACGCAAAACGCAATCGACATACACGGCGGCCGCAAGGGCCATTGCCATATGGGCGTCGTGGCCGCAGGCATGCATCTTGCCCGGATGAGTCGAAGCAAAGCTCGCCCCCGTTGCCTCTTCAATGGGCAGCGCATCCATATCGGCACGAATCGCCGTCGTAGAAGCAGCGTCGACACCCGCGTCGAAATACGCGCAAACGCACGAATCGCACGGATGCGTCACCTCGCAGGAAAGCCCAGCGAGTACGCGCTCTACATATACCGCGGTCTGACCCAGATCAAAACCGAGCTCCGGAATGCGGTGAAGGTCTCGGCGATAGCGCACAATCCGTGCAAGGTCGGCGCTTCGCTGCGTATCGTTTGTATCCATGGGTGCCCTTCGACGCGTTTGATTGCCCGACATTATAGGGCACCCATCATGTCCCAGGGCGTCGAGGAACCCTTTCGTGCAAGTATTACGAAACAGTGTCGTTGCTGCTTTTCGCCTTGTTTCACCATCATATTCATGATACTGTGGCAAAACTCGATAGAGGAGCGGGCGCGAAGACGCGCGGGCGAGCCGGCAGGCAACGACCCCGCACCGAGGCAACCCCGCCGAACTTGGTCGACCGGGCACGGAAGGCCAGGTGGGCTTGCGGGAAACACCCGCAAGACTGTCTGCACGGACATTCTGCAGGAGTGCTATCAGAAAAGGAGCCTCAATGGCAAAGACCCCCTTTGTGTCCAAAGACCAGCTGGTCGTTATAGCAAAGCAGTTCCCCACCCCGTTTCATCTGTACGACGAGGCAGGCATTCGCCGCAACATGGAAGCGGTGCGCGACGCGTTTGCTTGGAACCCCGGCTTTAAGGAATACTTCGCCGTCAAAGCGAACCCCAATCCGCGTCTCATCTCCATCCTGCATGAGTACGGGGCGGGCTGCGACTGCTCGTCTGAAACCGAGCTCATGCTCGCCGGCACCATGGGTATCACGGGTCATGACATCATGTTCTCGTCGAACGACACGCCCGCGGACGATTTTCGCCTCGCAGCCAAGCTGGGAGCCATCGTCAACTTTGACGACATCTCGCATATCGATTTCTTCGAGCGGGTGGCGGGGCCCATCCCCAAGACGGTAAGCTGCCGCTTTAACCCCGGTGGACTCTTCCAGCTGGCAAACGGCATCATGGATAACCCGGGAGATTCCAAATACGGCATGACCGAGGAGCAGCTCTTTGAAGCTTTTCGCATGCTTGTCGAACGCGGCGCCGAAAATCTGGGCATCCATGCCTTTTTGGCAAGCAATACCGTCACCAACGATTATTACCCCGCCCTCGCGCGCATCCTGTTCGACCTCGCGGTGCGCCTGCAGCGCGAGACGGGCGCGCACGTGGCATTTGTCAACTTGTCCGGTGGCGTTGGCATTCCCTATCGCCCCGAGCAAGAACCCAACGACATCCATGCTATCGGCGAAGGGGTGCGCCGGGCGTTTGAGGAGGTGCTCGTTCCTGCGGATATGGGGGACGTCTCCATCTTCTGCGAGATGGGCCGTTTCATGATGGGTCCCTACGGTTGCCTGGTCACGCGTGCCCTGCACGAGAAGCATATCTATAAGGACTATATTGGCGTCGATGCAAGCGCCGTCGACCTCATTCGCCCCGCCATGTACGGCGCTTACCACCACATCACCGTGATGGGACAGGAAAACGGGCCAGACAAATCCAACGTCCCAGCCACAAACACGTACGACGTAACCGGCAACCTATGCGAGAACAACGACAAGTTTGCCGTCGACCGAGCGCTCCCCCACATCGACATCGATGACCTTCTAGTCATCCACGATACCGGAGCACATGGCTACTCGATGGGCTATAACTACAACGGCCGCCTACGCTCGGCAGAGGTCCTCCTGCGCGAGGACGGCACCTGCGAGCTCATCCGCC
>OLOZ01000917.1_pt1 | contig 22852 bp, 19 predicted proteins | sample 1673021 | NCBI WGS metagenome assembly OLOZ01 (sample SAMEA3136747, study PRJEB25190) | human gut metagenome | biome: human gut; feature: human-associated habitat; material: faeces | place: Austria | collected 2013 | reverse complement strand
TTTTGGCAACGCAGATGCCGTGCCGCAGCCGCCGGAGCGGTGCTTAAGCCGTAAGACGGGAATTGTGCGGTGTTGCCATAAAACCAAAGGGGGGATACCCAATGCATGAACAGAATGGAAGCCAGCCCAAAGCATTCATAAAAATTCTTTTTGCCCTGTTTACGGCGCTGCTGGTTGTGGTGCTTGGGTATCTCTGTATCCAGATTTACACGATCTTCCACCGAACTTACAAAACCGAAACCGCCATTGCCTACACCATGTCGGATAACATCACGCTGAAAGGCGTGGCAGTGTTCCAGGCAGTGGATGTGCCTGGCAGCGGCAACCTGGGATATGTGGTGCAGGATGGTGAGCGCGTCAGCGCGGGCACCATTCTGGCGGAACAGTATACGGATGATTCCCAGGGAGCAATGCGGGAACGGCTGGACCGGTTGGATCGTGCGATTTTGCTGCTGACAAAGTCGGAAAATTCCTCCGGCAGCGATCTTTCGGTTCTGACCACCCAGACGCGCACGGCGCTGTATAACCTGCTGGACCAGATCGACACAGCATCTTACGGCGCAATTCAGGATGCTGCGGAAGATTTTTTGCTGGCGCAAAATAAACTGCAGATCAGCACCGGCCAGGCGGCGGGCTTTGGCGAGGTGCTGGCCAGCCTGCAGGCCGAGCGGGACGGCATTGCTGCCCAGCTGAACGGCCTGCAGACGATCGAAGCGGATACCAACGGGTATTTTGTCTCATCCGAAAGCGCCGCCCCGGTGGTGCGGGATCCCACGGAGCTGGATGCCATGAGCCCGGCTGATCTGCAAAAGATGATCAACGCAGGGGAGACTCCGTCCAATGCCGACCTTGCCGGGCATATTGTAACCGGGTTTTCCTGGCGGTTTTATGCCGTGTGTTCGGCAGACCTTGCCGGGCGGTTGAACGGCCTGTCCCGCGTGAGCATCAGCGTTCCGGGCAAACAGGAAGAGCCTTTGGCTGCCACCGTGGTGGATGTGACCACCGACGAAGAAACCGGCCTTGCCAAAGTGGCGCTGGAATGCCGCAGCATCAATGCTCAGGTGCTCTGCCTGAATTATGAGGAAGCCGAAATCAGCCTGCACACCTATCAGGGCATCCGCATTGACCGCAGGGCCCTGCATATCGTGAACGGCCAGCGCGGCGTATATGTCGAATACGGCGATTTGCAGCGCTTCCGCCGCATTACCATTTTATATGAGGACGATACCTACATCCTTGTACCGGAAGGCGGCAAAGTGGGGGAGGATAACGAGCTGCGCCTGTACGATGAGGTGATCGTGGAAGGCAGCAACCTGCAGGACGGCAAGCTGCTGTAAGGACAGAAAACGGGCGTTTTGCCCCACATTCTGTTATATTTGTATTGACAACGAAGCAAAAATGGAAGATAATAAATACTGTATAGTTGTGACAAAAGCCGATCAGGGCTTTTTTTGTGCAATTTATACAACTAAGCAAACGTAAGGAGTAACTGCCATGTCCATGATAGATGGTTTGAGAAACGTCCTCGGAATCAACCAGGATCCCGAAGCAGATTCCTATGTGGATGATAACGAAGAGGATGATATCTTCCCTGGCGGTGGTCAGGGCGGTTCGCCAGCCCCGGAAGAAGCCTACCCCACGCAGGAAACTGCTAAGCAGCACAGCAACAAGGTGGTCAACATCAACGCTACCACCCAGCTGCAGGTTGTACTGGTCAAGCCGGAACGTTTTGACGATGCTGCTGCCATTGCAGACCAGCTGAACGCAAAGCGCACCGTTGTGCTGAACCTTGAATCCACCAACAAAGAAGTCTCCCGCCGTTTGATCGACTTTTTGTCCGGCGTGGCTTACGCCAATAACGGCCAGATCAAGCGTGTAGCAACCAGTACATTCATCATTACCCCGTATAACGTTGATATTATGGGCGACCTGCTGGACGAGCTGGAGAACAATGGCGTCTTCTTCTGATACAAGGACCCGCGGCTTTGTGCCGCCGCAGAACGAGGATGAACGCTTTTTGATGCGCCGGGTGGAAGAACTCTGCCGTACCGCTATGCAGCGTGGCATCCCGCGGGCAACGGGCTTCCTTTCGGATCGCGAACAGGCCCTTGCGCAGGCCGCGCTCAACCGTGAGGGCTGCGATTTTGCCCGCTTTCAGGGCGGCTGGCCGGATGCGGAACGCAAAGTGCTCTGCATTGAACCACCGGATTCCTGGCCGGAAGAGCCAGTTGCGGTGCTGCATTTCACAGCGCCGCAGCAGGGCGGCAGCGCCGTGCCGGGCCACCGTGACTATCTGGGGGCAATCCTGGGTCTTGGCCTGGATCGTGCCTGTTTGGGGGATATCCTGCCGGATCCGGCCGATGCCCGCAGTGTGTATGCCTTTGTGCTGGAAGATAAGGCGGATTTTATTGCTTCCAACCTGACGGAAGCTGGCCGCAGCCCGGTGCATGTCGAGCGCTGCAATGCCGTGCCGGAAGAAGTCCTGCGCGGGCCGGAACGCCAGACGCAGGATGCAACGGTGCCATCTTTGCGGGCAGATACCGTATTGGCAGCCATGATGCGCACCTCCCGCTCCATTGCAGCGCAGGCAATCCAAAGCGGCAGGGTGGAAGTGAACCACGTTCCGCTGCGCACCGCCCATGAGGATGTGTTTGAAGGCGATATCTTCACCGTGCGGGGCGTTGGGCGCTACCGTCTGGTGGCAATCGGCGGCAAAAGCCGCAAGGACCGCATCTTTATCACGTTTTATCAGTATTGAACATAAAACCTGAATGTGAAACCCATGGGCCGGGGCAGCCCGGCAGCCGTGCCGAACGGTAAAATTTCGGATACCATTCCGGGTGTGTGCCACCCGAAACAGGAGGAATTTGGATGATTGCTTCGGATGATGTGCGCCGCGTGACCTTTGACCGTGCCATGCGCGGTTATCGTTGTGAGGACGTAGACGATTACCTCAAACAGGTTGCGGACAGCATCGACAGCCTGGCCGCAGAAAATGATGACCTGCAGAAAAAGCTGGTCATACTGGCCCAGCGCATTGACCAGTACCGTGCCGACGAAGATACCCTGAGCACAACCATGATCAATGCCCAGCGCCTTGGCGAGAACGTCATCAAGGAAGCCAAGCAGAAAGCTGCCGAGATCATTCGTGCCGCCAACATTAAGGCGGAGGATCGTGAACAGCGCGCCCGCGATGAGGTGGAGCTGGCCCAGCAGGAGCTTGTGACAATAAAGCAGGAAGCGGATGCGTTCAAAAAGCGCCTGATGGACCTGTACCGCCAGCACATCGAAATGATTGCCAAAATTCCGGAGTATCACACCAACCGTGCAGAACAGCAGGCCGCGCAGCCGCAGCCGGAACCGCAGGAAGCCCCGCAGCAGCCTGCACCCCAGCCGGTAGAACAGCCTGCCCCGGTTCCGCAGCCGGAACCGGAACCCAACCAGCCAATCCCGGAGGATGTCCCGGCTCCGCAGCCCGCAGCCCCGGAGGAAAGCTACCCGGCATATGAGGAACCGGAATATTACGAGGCTGAGCCGGAAAAACCCGCCCAGCCCGAAGAGCCGGAACCGGCTCCGGCACCTGCCCCTGGCCAGCCGCTGGACGAGGAAAAGATCGATACGGTAGAATTTGCCTTTGCCCCCAAAACAAAGCCAATCCTGCCGGACGATGATATGCCATCCGTTGCCGGGCTTTACGGCGGGGATATGCCGGAAAAGCCCGCCAAGAAATCCGGCTCCCGCAGCCGCAGTGCTTCGGCCCGCAGCACGGGCAAAAATGCCCGCAAAACCAAGAACTCTGCCAAAGCGGAGCTTGACGCATTTGATGACATTGATTATGATGTTTGAGGTGCCGCTTTTGTGCGTGCGCGTACCCCAAGCATTTTAAGACCTGCCTGAACGGTGCAGAACTGCCGGGGCAACCTGGTATACTGCGCTTTGGACAAGCCGCCATATCAGCTATAATAAGGAAATAGAGGAGAGTTGGAAACTTTGCCGCAGAATTACAATGATACCATCCATAAGATGGCTACCCCCTTTGAAATGCGTGCCGGGCTGCCGAAAAAGGAGCCTAAAATGCTGGAGGATTGGGAGAAAAACCACGTCTACGAAAAAATGATCGAACATAACGCGGATCTGCCGCGCTTTGTTCTGCATGACGGCCCTCCGTATGCCAACGGTAATATCCATATGGGTACTGCCCTGAACAAGATCATCAAGGATATCATCATCCGTGAAAAGAACATGTCGGGCTACTGTGCTCCCTATGTTCCCGGCTATGATACCCACGGTCTGCCCATTGAGCTGAAGGCTCTGTCCTCTCTGGGCGATAAAAAGGCCGGCATTTCCAAGCTGGAACTGCGCAAGATCTGCAAAGAGTTTGCTACCGAGCATATTGATGTGATGAACAGCCAGTTCGCCCGCCTAGGCGTTCAGGGCGATTTCGCCAACCCCTACCTGACCCTGCGCCCCGAATTTGAGGCACGCCAGGTGGAGATCTTTGGTGAGATGGCCAAGAAAGGCTATATCTACAAGGGCATGAAAGCCGTTTACTGGTGCCCGGAGGATCGTACTGCTCTGGCAGAAGCCGAAATCGAGTATGCCGAGGACGAGTGCGATTCTATCTATGTCCGCTTTAAGCTCACCGATGACCCCAACGGTGTTCTGGCCAAGTACGGTATCCCTCTGGACAAGGCATGGATCGTGATCTGGACCACCACCACCTGGACCCTGCCCGCCAACGTGGCAACCTGCCTGAACCCCAGCCTGGAGTATGCCTTCGTCAAAATCGGCGATGAATATCACCTGATGGCTGCCGGTCTGGTGGAATCCACCATGAAAGCCTGCCATATCGAGGATTACGAGGTTCTGGAGCCCCGCGTTCTCGGCTCTGAATTTGAGCTGATGCAGTATCAGCACCCCTTCCTGGACCGCAAGGGCCTGGTTATCCTGGGTGACCACGTTACCCTGGAAGGCGGCACCGGCTGCGTTCATACCGCACCTGGCCACGGTGTTGAGGACTTTGAAGTCTGCGTCAACCACTACCCGCAGGTTCCCGTTATTGTCCCCGTGGACGATGGCGGTTACTTGACCGAAGAAGCAGGCAAAGAGTTTGCAGGCCTTAAGGTCTGGGCTGCCAACAAAGTTATTCTGGAGCACATCAAGCAGTCCGGCCACCTGATGGGCGTGCAGCACATCACCCACCAGTACCCGCATTGCTGGCGCTGCCACCATCCCATCATCTTCCGTGCAACCGAACAGTGGTTCTGCTCTATTGATAAGTTCCGCGAGGAAGCCTATAAGGCCATTGACGAAGTCAAGTGGCAGCCGGCCTGGGGTCATGACCGTATGCACGGCATGGTGCGTGACCGCAGCGACTGGTGCATCAGCCGTCAGCGCGTGTGGGGTGTGCCCATCCCGGTGTTCTACTGCAAGAACTGCGGCAAGTACCACATCACCGATGCTTCCATCAAGGCTGTCAGCGACCTGTTCCGCAAGGAAGGCTCCGATGCCTGGTATAAGTACGATGCCAACGAGATCATGCCCAAGACTGAGGTCTGCGAATGCGGCGCTTCTGACTGGGAAAAGGATCCCGATATCATGGATGTCTGGTTCGACTCTGGCTCTACCTGGAGCGCAGTCTGCCGCGAACGTCCCGAACTGAACTGGCCCGCTGACCTGTATATGGAAGGCGCCGACCAGTTCCGCGGCTGGTTCCAGTCCAGCCTGCTGACCAGCGTTGCCACCCAGGGCGTTGCCCCGTACAAAGGCGTTCTGTGCCATGGCTGGGTCGTTGATGAGCAGGGCAAGCAGATGCACAAATCTGCCGGCAACGGTGTGGAGCCGTCCGAAATCATCCGCGATTACGGCGCTGACATCGTTCGTCTGTGGGTTGCTTCCAGCGATTACACCGTTGATGTGCGCGCAGGCAAGAATATCTTCAAGCAGCTGTCCGAAGCATACCGCAAGATGCGCAACACCGCCCGCTTTATGCTGGGCAACATTGGCGATTTCAACCCTGCCACGGATATGGTTGCCGAGGATCAGCTGTTCGAAATCGACCGCTGGGCACTCAAGAGCTGCAACAGCCTGACCGCCAATGTGCGTGCCGCTTACGATAATTACGATTTCTCCCGCGCTTACCACGCAATCTACAACTTCTGCGTCATTGATATGTCCAACTTCTATATGGACGTCATCAAGGACCGCCTGTACTGCGCGGACGAGCACGCACGCCGCTGCGCCCAGACTGCGCTGTACCGCATTCTGGTTGACTTCACCAAGCTGGTTGCCCCCATCCTGTGCTTCACCGCCCAGGAAATCTGGAGCTACATCCCGAAGCTGGAAGGCATGCAGGAGTATGTCTGCTGGGAGCGTATGCCGGAAGCCAAGAGCGATGAGGATGCCGCTTTTGACGCCAAGTGGGCCAAGATCATTGCTGTGCGTGACGATGTAAAGAAGGTTCTGGAGCAGGCCCGTGCCGATAAGACCATCGGTTCCTCTCTGGAAGCTGCCGTTACCCTGTACTGCAGCGATGAAATGTATGACTTCCTGAACGCCATCCCGATGGATGAGCTGGCCGATCTGATGATCGTTTCCCATGTGGATCTGGTCAAGGGCGAAGGCGGCGTGAGGGGTCTGACCGAGGGCCTGGGCATGAGCGTTGCCCATGCTGCCGGCAACAAGTGCCTGCGCTGCTGGAAGTTCGACACAGCTGTTGGCGAAGACGGCCTGTGCCCGCGCTGTGCGAAAGTTCTTGGTTAATTTCAAATAAAGGGCTATGCCGCATGATGTTAAGCGCTGTTCCAGTGCTTAAGCCTGTAAAACAGGAACTGTGCGGTATTGCCATAGTATGATTTACAGCGGTGCTTTTGCGCTTTTATCAAGCCTTTGCACCGCTGTTTTTGTCAGGGCATGTTGCAGCGCTGCATTGGCCCGGACGACGGAGGCGTTTATGCTGGTTGGCATTTTATCCATTCTTGCTGCGGCAGGCCTGATGCTGGTTGACCAGCTGATCAAACTTTGGGCCACCGTGGAACTGCTGCCGGTTGGCAGCAAACCCTTTATCCCGCATGTGCTGGAATTTTATTACCTGCTCAATGATGGTATGTCGTTTTCCATGCTCAGCGGCAAGCGCACGCTGCTGGTGATCGTTACCGGTGTAATGCTGGCTGTGCTGGCCGGTATGCTGCTTTTGCGCAAAATGCCGCGTTTGGAGCGTGCTGCTTGGATTTTGGTCGTGGGCGGCGGTGTTGGCAACCTGATCGACCGTATCCGCACCGGCGTGGTGGTGGATTACCTGAACTGCCTGTTCATCAATTTCCCGGTGTTCAATTTTGCGGATGTCTGCATCTGTCTCGGCGTGGGCCTGCTGGTCCTCAGCCTGCTGCTGGATATGCGCCGCGAACAAAAAGCAAAACAGCAAAAGGGGAGTGCGCCCACAGATGGAACAGCGTGAACTGACCCTTGCGCCGGAAAGCGTTGGCCTGCGGCTGGACCGCTGGCTGGCGGAACAGTGCCCGGATCTTTCCCGCAGCCAGCTGCAAAACCTGATCGAAGCGGGCAGTGTGACCTACAATGGCAGCCCCTTGAACAAAAAGGATAAGCTGAAAGCCGGGCAGACGATTCTGCTCACCCTGCCGGACCCGCAGCCCATCGAAGCCCAGCCCCAGAACATTCCGCTGGACATTGTATATGAGGATGACAGCCTGCTGGTGGTCAACAAGCCCAAAGGCATGGTGGTGCACCCTGCGCCCGGCAACCCGGACGGCACCATGGTCAATGCACTGCTGTGGCACTGTGCGGGGCGGCTGTCCGGCATCGGCGGGGCCATCCGCCCCGGCATTGTGCATCGCATTGATAAGGATACCAGCGGCCTTTTGGTCGTTGCAAAAACGGACGCCGCCCACCAGGCACTGACCGAACAGATGAGCGTGCATTCTATCCATCGGGTGTACCACGCTGTGGTGTATGGCAACCTGAAAGAGGATACCGGCTTTGTGGAAGCCCCCATCGGCCGCGACCCTAAGGATCGCAAAAAGATGGCCGTGACCCAGCAGAACTCCAAATATGCCTACACCGGCTGGCAGGTGCTGGAACGGTTCGGCAACTTTACTTACATTGCATGCAAGCTTAAAACAGGCCGCACCCATCAAATTCGGGTGCATATGGCGTCCATTGGCCACCCGCTGGCTGGGGATGCCGTGTATGGGCCAAAAAATTGTATCCGCAGCCTGAACGGTCAGTGCCTGCACGCCAAGGAGCTTGGCTTTGTGCACCCCGCCACCGGGGAATGGATGCAGTTTGACAGCTCACTGCCTGACTGGTTTCAGGACTACTTAAGCCGTCTGAGAAAGGAAAGCCGCCATGGAGCGTTTGAGTGATTATCTGGTTTTTTGTGATATGGATAACACCCTGCTGACTGCAAAGGAGGGCATTCCCGCCTGCAATCGCAGCGTCATCCGGTTGTTTACCGCCATGGGTGGGCGCTTTACCGTCGCATCCGGCCGTCCGCCGGAGTCGATCCGCGCGGCGCTGGGCGATATCGAGCTTTCGCTGCCAGCAATCTCCTGCAATGGTTCGCTGCTGTATGATTTCCAGACCAACCGTGTGCTGCGTCGCTCCTGCCTGAATCAGGAACAGGCCGCTGCCGCCATTGCCGATATGCTGCAAAAATTCCCGAAGATTGGTGTAGAGGTCATGGCCGGTGCGGGGGAGATGTATGTTGTTCACGCCAGCAGCTATACCCACGCCCACCAGGTGGATGAACACATGGAAAGCGTGGCCTGCCCGCTGGAAAATGTGCCGGATGGCTGGCTGAAGGTGGTGTTTGCCGGGGATCCGGAAACGATCCGCAAAGCGGGACAGTACGCCAAAACGCGGTACTTTGGCCGGGATAATTACTTTTTGCCTACCAACCAGATCTACTTGGAAATTATGCCTTCCGGCATCAGCAAAGCAGCCGGAATGGAAGAGCTTTGCCATATCCTGAACGAGAACATCAAAAAAACCATCGTGATCGGTGACTATTATAATGATCTCGAAATCATGAAAAAAGCGGGCTATTCCGTGGCTGTGGCCAATGCGCCGTCCGAAGTAAAAGCAGCGGCCAACGAAGTGACCAACTGCGACTGCACCGGCGGCGCGGTGGGCGAGTTCCTTTACAAGCTGATCAGCAAGGTGGAGGGCGTATGAAACACAGGGAAAGTGAGCAGACACAGCTGAGAGTCAGCCGTTTACTGAACCGTGACAGTGTGATGCTGCATGCCGAGATGCCCAGTGTGCAGACGGCGCTGGAAACCTTGGTGGAACTTCAGGAGAGCAACGGCGTGATCACCAACGGTACCGCCTACTATAAAGCCGTGTGTGAGCGTGAACGCGCGGGCGGCACCACCGCCATTGGGGAAGGGCTTGCCATCCCGCATGCCTGCAATGCGGGCGTTGCCTCGCTTGGGCTGGCCGCGCTGACCCTTACCCGCGGGCTGGACTGGGGCGCAGCGGACGGCAAGCTGGTGGATATGATCTTTATGGTTGCGGTTCCGCCGGACCGCCAGAGCGACCACCTGTTGATTTTGGCTCGCCTTGTCAACCTGCTCAGCGACCACCGCCTGACGGAAAAACTGCGTATGGCGGATACGCGAGAGGCGTTTATCCGCATCCTGAACCAGACCGAAGCGGCAATCTTTGCATAAATGAGGCCAAAACGGCAAGGAACACAAAAGCAATCCAGCACCCGATTGCTGAAACAGAGAAAAATATCATTTTATAAGTCTTATTGATACTGCACACCCTGTGCGAATGCCCCAAAGGCAGAACGCAGGGCGTGCTTTTTTGTTAAAATTGTGCAAAATGTGGAAATTTAGTGCTCTAAAGCACCGTGATTTGGCGGATTGTATCTTGCAGGGGAATACGATTGATGCTATACTTTAAATCACTAAATCGCTTTTCGGAGAGGACACCCACCCAAGGTTATGCAGCATAGTGGATGCCGGTGAGCGATGCATAGATTTGGGAGGAAGATACCATGAAAAAAGCACTTTCTATTTTGACAGCCGGCTGCCTGGCTGTTTCCCTTGCTGCCTGTGGCAGCACTACAGCAAGCTCTGCTGCATCGGCCGCGGACAGCACCGCTTCTTCTGCCGCAGAATCCACCGCCGTTTCCGATACCGCCGCTGCTGACGGCCAGACCTACAAGGTCGGCATCTGCCAGCTGGTGCAGCACGTTGCTTTGGACGCTGCAACCCAGGGATTTAAGGATGCCCTGACCGAGCAGCTCGGCGATGCCGTTACCTTTGAGGAAAAGAACGCCCAGGGCGATTCCAACACCTGCAGCACCATCATCAATGGCTTTGTTTCTGATAATGTTGACCTGATCCTGGCCAACGCAACCCCCGCCCTGCAGGCTGCACAGGCCGGCACCAACACCATCCCGGTTCTGGGCACCTCTGTTACCGAGTACGGCGTGGCACTGGGTATTGATGACTTCGATGGCCTTGTCGGCACCAATATTTCCGGCACCAGCGACTTGGCTCCTCTGGATGAGCAGGCAGGAATCATCAAGGAACTGTTCCCCGATGCAAAGACCGTTGGTCTGCTATATTGCAGCGCCGAAGCAAACAGCCAGTATCAGGTTGATACCGTAAAGGCCAGCTTGGAAGAACTGGGCTACACCTGCGAGTATTACGCATTCTCTGACTCCAACGATCTGGCCACCGTCTGCCAGAGCGCTGCCGATGCCAGCGATGTGATCTATGTTCCCACCGATAACACCGTTGCCAACAACACTGAGATCGTCAATAACATCTGCCAGCCCGCCGGTGTGCCTGTCGTTGCAGGCGAGGAAGGCATTATGAGCGGCTGTGGCGTTGCTACCCTGTCCATCAGCTACTATGACCTGGGCGTTGCTACCGGTAAGATGGCCGCCAAGATCCTGACCGGCGAAAGCAAGGTTGAGGAGATGCCCATTGAGTACGCTCCGAAGTTCACGAAGGAATACAACCCGACCATTGCCGAAGCTCTGGGCATCACCGTCCCAGATGATTATGTGGCATACGAGGGCTAAACAGCCAGAACGGCCTGCTTTGATTTGTTTAATACAAAAATCGCGGAAAAGGCTTTTCTTTCCCGCGATTTTTTGATAAAATTAAAAAGATTATATCTTTTTTGAGGAGTTGACGATCTCTTGAACATTGCAACATTGTTCAATGCCATGCCGGGCGCATTGGCGCAGGGCCTGATTTGGGCCATTATGGCGATTGGCGTTTACCTTACCTTCCGCATCCTGGATGTTGCCGACCTGACGGTAGACGGCACCTTGGGCCTTGGCGGTGCGGTCTGCATCATGTGTATGATTTCCGGCATGAACGTCTGGCTGTCCCTGCTGCTGGCGTTTGGTGCTGGCCTGCTGGCTGGCCTGGTGACCGGCCTGTTCCACACGTTTATGGGCATTCCGGCCATCCTTGCCGGTATCTTGACCCAGTTGTCCCTATATTCGGTCAACCTGAAAATCATGGGAAAAGCCAATCAGGCTATCAACGTGGACAAATATGACCTGCTGGTATCCCTGCGTTATATCAAAGGCGTTCCGTTTTACCGCAATACCATCCTGATCGTGGCCGTTCTTATGGTGGTTGTTATCGCTATTTTGTACTGGTTCTTCGGCACCGAGCTTGGCTGCTCCATCCGCGCTACCGGCTGCAACGCCAACATGGCGCGGGCGCAGGGCATCAACACTAATTTCAACATTGTGCTGGGCCTGATGCTCTCCAATGGTCTGGTGGCATTCTCCGGTGCGCTGCTCAGCCAGTACCAGGGCTTTGCTGATGTCCAAATGGGCCGCGGTGCTATCGTGATCGGCCTGGCTGCCGTTGTTATCGGTGAAGCCGTGTTCAGCAAGATTTTTCGCAACTTTGCGCTCAAGCTGCTCAGCGTTGGCATCGGCAGCGTCATCTACTACATTGTTATGCAGATCTGCATCTGGTTCAAGATCGATACCGACCTGCTCAAAATGCTCAGCGCCATCGTGGTCGCCATCTTCCTTGCGGTTCCATACTGGAAAGCAAAATACTTCACCCGCGTTGCGGTAAAGAAAGGCGGCAGCAGCAATGCTTGAGATCAAAAACGTTTACAAGACTTTTAACCCCGGTACGGTCAACCAGAAGGTTGCCCTGAATGATTTGAACCTGACACTGGAGGACGGCGATTTCGTCACCGTAATCGGCGGCAACGGTGCGGGCAAGTCCACCATGCTGAATGCTGTTGCCGGTGTGTGGCCGGTGGATATGGGCAAGATCATTATTGATGGTAAGGATATCACCCGCCTGCCGGAGCACAAGCGCGCCGCTTACATTGGCCGTGTGTTCCAGGACCCCATGATGGGCACCGCCGCCACGATGCAGATTGATGAAAACCTGGCCCTGGCCGCCCGCCGCGGTGCGGGCCGTACCCTGCGCGTTGGTATTACCAAAAAGGAAAATGCCGAGTACCACGAGCTGCTTAAAACCCTGGGCCTGGGCCTGGAGGACCGCATGACCAGCAAGGTCGGTCTGCTTTCCGGCGGCCAGCGCCAGGCAGTCACCCTGCTGATGGCGACCCTGAAAAAGCCCAAGCTGCTGCTGCTGGACGAGCACACCGCAGCCCTGGACCCCAAGACCGCCGCCAAGGTGCTGGAAATTTCCAACAAGATCGTGCAGGAAAACCACCTGACCACCCTGATGATCACCCATAATATGCGCGATGCCATCCGCTATGGCAACCGCCTGATCATGATGAACGAAGGCCATGTGATTTATGATGTGCGCGGCGAAGAAAAGACAAAGTTGGAAGTATCGGATCTGCTGCAGCGCTTTGAGCAGGCTGGCGGCGAAGCCAATGACCGTATGATCCTTTCCTGATAAGATTGCGTACAGGATCGGATTTGGATAAGTTTTATACCATTTAACTGCCGCTGTGGGCCGGATTTTACCGGTTTGCAGCGGCTTTTTTGTCTTTTGGAGCAGGAAAGAAGGGGCAAATTATCAAATTTCCGTGAAGTCATTTTCAAACCTTGACAGTTATGATATAATACAACTGTATATTATGACGGAATTGACAGACGGCAGAGTATCGGATCGTCTGTTTTCGGTTCCGTATACACCAAAAGAGAACATAAAGAACCCGGGAGAGTTCATTGTTTTCTCTGCATGGTATGCGGCCAAGGCTCTTGAAATGGATGTAAAGTGAGCGCGCTTTACACCGGGAGAGTAGCCATAAACAACGCGGCCGCAAGCGCCATGGGAAGTTATCAGGACTGTATAAAGGGAGCACCGCCTTTCCGCAGGAGGTATTTTGGATGCAGCGTTACGACGCCGTTTTATTTGATGTTGATGGAACATTGATCCATTCCCGGCCGGGCATTTTTAACTGCTTTGCCTATGCGTTCCGCAAAATGGGCCTTGACCCGGATGCGATAGATTGTTCCCGCTACCTTGGCCCTCCGCTGCGCTGGAGCTTTGCCCAGCACTTTGCAACGGATGCCGAGGTGGAGCAGGCCGTGGAGTATTACCGCGTGCATTACGAGGAAGTTGGCAGCCACCAGTGCAGCCTGTTCCCCGGGGTGCGTCAGATGATGGATACCCTGAAAGATGCTGGGCTGTACATGGCAACGGCAACCTGCAAACCGGTCGAAGTTGTAACACCCATCCTGAAAGAGCAGGGGCTGTTTGACTATTTTGACCGCATTGGCGGGGCCAGCATGGACGAAAGTGTGGACAACAAGACGGATGTGATCCGCCTTGTGCTGCAGGACCCACGCCTGGCGGGCAAACGCATCCTGATGGTGGGGGACCGCCAGGATGATATGCAGGGCGCAGTCAACAACCAGCTGCCCGCTGCTGCCGTGCTGTACGGCTATGGTAGCAGGGAAGAATTGGAACCCTGGAATCCGGTGCTGCTGGCGCAAAATTGTGAAGAACTGACCCAGTATATTCTGGGTTGAACCCCGCGCGGTGCAAAGCGCTGCCGGGCACAGCCCGCCGCCGGAACCAACCCGGCCCGCGGGCGCATCCTACATAAGGAACAAAGGGAGAAACGAACATTATGAGCCGCAAAACATCCGGCAGCCGGGCATCCTTCAGCCCAACCCAGCGCAAGGCATGTGCTGTTCTGGCAGTATGTGTGCTGGCTGTCATCCTTACATTTATTGCATCCTGGGTTTTGCCGGGCAAGCTGTCGCTGGGCGGCAGCGGCCGCTATGACCCGCAGGCCTATCCGCTGGATACTTCGCTGGGGTCCGTGCTGGCCAAAACCTCTGATGCAGGCACCGATTATGTCTCCTCCACGCTGTTTGTGGGGGATCAGTTTGCCAAGTCCCTGTATGACGATAAAGTCATCACGCTGGATCAGTTTGCAGGCAAGGACGGCCTGACCGTCAGCTCATTGCTGAACGATGCCTGCGTTTACTTTGCGGGGGATTCCAGCGCCTATACCGTCCCGCAGGCGGTATCCAAAATGAAACCCCGCCGCGTGGTCATGCTGCTGGGCAGCAACGATCTGGACGGCAGCCTTTCCTATGATAATTTTGCCCGTAACTATAAGCAGGCTGTCATCGCAATTACCGGTGCGTACCAGTACTGCGATGTCATTGTCTGTGCCATTCCGCCTGTGGCAAAAAATGCATCTGATGCCGCCAAAACGCAGCTGATGATCGACCAGTTCAACCAGGAATTGGCCAAGATGTGCAATGATGAAGGCTATAAATACCTGAACTTGACCGAAGCACTGAAAGACAGCAACAGCGGCTATGCCGAAGCAGCCTATTTGAACAACAAACAGAATGGCTTCAGCACATCCGGCGCTAATGTGGTGCTGAACTACCTGCGCAATCATGCTTACGATACTGCGGATACCCGCCCCAACACGGATGATATTCCGCAGCGTACTGAGCAGGCTGGCGGCAGCGCAGCCGCCACGGAGCCCACGCCTTCGGCGACCCCTACAACGTTCAAATTGCAATACTTGGTGGAAGAAGGCAAGGGCACCCTGCAGGGCAATGACCAGAGCGGCGTAACTTCCATCGAAATGGACGCAGCCGAAAAGCAGACTGTGACCATTACCGCTGTGGCGGCGGACGGCTATACGTTCTATAAGTGGAGCGATGGCCTGACCACCGCTACCCGTGTGGACAGCGCGACCAAGGATATTTCCGTGACGGCAATGTTCAACGATGCCCGTGTGCAGATCAACCTGGATCAGGGCGAAAGCACCATCAAGCAGGGTGAATCCCTGACCATCAACGCCAGTGTCACCTTGGGCGGTAAGAGCTATGATAACAGCGGTGTGCAGTGGTCGGTCAACGATGACCTGATGCAGAATGGCGCCAGTTATACCTTTACGCCGAATGCCACCGGAGATTACCGCATCAAGGCCGGGCTGGAAGTCAACGGTACCTATACTTCGCAGGAACTGATGGTGCATGTGCAGGCACCGGCTACCACCGTCAGCATCACCGGTGTCAGCTCCATGCCGGCAGGCAGTACCACAACGCTGCAGGCCAACGTAAGCAATCCTTCGGGGGATACCACCTGGACCTGCGCCCAGAAGCCGCAGTGGAGTGCAACCGGCGATAACGTGCAGTTCAGCGCGGATACCGTTGGCAGCTATACCGTGCGTGCTGCCAACAATGGTCAGTATGCAGAGCTTGTCATCAACGTAACGGAACCCCTTTCGGACCCCACGGTAACCCCGGAACCAAGTGATTCGGGCGATCAGTTCCCGTTCTTCCCCTTTGGCGACGAAGACTGATTGCAGTCACACAGCGCCTGCCCCCGGCATAGCATAAGCCGGGAGGTGATCACATGTTTGTCTTTGACTGCGAGGCTGGCTATCAGCCGGATAACGGCCAGAACGATGTGACCGACGGCAGTGTGGAAAACTATGATTTTGACTGGGGCCAGCCCCTTGACACAGAACCCCTTGACGATGCGCTGACGGACGATGAACGGACGGAAGCACAGCACACGGAGTAATTGTTTTGGCGGCAGGGCAGCACCCCGGCAGATATCCGGCAAGAATAGACCGGAAAAAAGGAATAAATCTATGGCAAATTATACTTGTCTTTTACTGGATGTGGATAACACCCTGCTGGATTTTAACGCAGCAGAGCGTGCTGCGGTCGGCATTACGTTAGAGCATTACGGCATGCCCAACGGCCCCGAAGCATTGGAAACCTACCACCAGATCAACCGCCAGCTGTGGGACAGCCTTGCCAAAGGCGAGCTGAACCGCAGCAAGCTGTTTGCAGTGCGGTTTGGCCGCGTGATGCAGGCTCTTGGTACACCGGAAGCCGCCAACGCCCGCGAGATGAACGACTTTTATGAGAACGAGCTGGCCAACCATGCGGATCTGATGCCCGGCGCGCTGACCGCTCTGGAAGAACTGGGCGAAGTTGCTACCCTGGCAATCGTTTCCAACGGTGCTACCCAGGTACAGGAATCCCGCATTGCGGCATCCGGCATTGGCCGCTTTATGGATGGTGTGTATATCTCGGAAAAAGTGGGTGCGGCAAAGCCTTCGCCCAAGCTGCTGGACTATGCCATCCGGGACCTGGGGTTGACCAACCGCAGCCGTGTGCTGATGGTGGGGGACGACCTGCTGGCCGATATCAAGGGCGGTATCAACGCGGGGATCGATACCTGCTGGGTCAACTTTGCCAACGAGGAAAATAAAACCGGCATCCAGCCCAAATATACGGTGCACAGCTATGAAGAACTGTACCGCGTTGTAATGGAGCCGGAAGAACTGGAAAATGTCGGTGTGCGCAACCGTCGGCATATGAACGAGGGCTGAAACAGACCAACGGAATGTGCCGCTGCCGGGGTAAAGAACTGAGCAGCGGCACATTTTCGGGTTGGATGCGCCCTTTGGTGGAAGAGCAAAACAAACTGGCTGCTGCTTTAATGTGAATCTGAAAACAAAGAGCATGACGGATATTTCGCAAATACAAGCAGGATTTAAGGCTTTTTAATGCAAAACCCTGCTGTGTTTGTAGAAATAGACTATATTTTCGACTTTTCTGATACACCCTAGTGGCCAGGGATACGATAAGGTGTGAAATTATGCTGATCGAACTGCAGGACCTTGGCAAAAGCTTTGGCGAGCACGAGGTCTTAAAACATGTAACAGCCAGTGTGGAACGCGGCGACCGCATTGGTATTATTGGTGCAAACGGCACCGGCAAAACCACGCTCCTGCGTGTGCTGTGCGGCGAAAGCCTGCCCGATGCCGGTGACGCTGCCTTTGCGGCGGGGGCAACCTGCGGCTACCTGGAACAGACGGGTCATCTTGACCCGGAGAAAGACGTTTACGAAACCATGCGCCTTGCGTTCCAGCCTGCGCTTGACGCCATGGCGGAGCTGGAGACCCTGCAAAAGCAGCTGGCAGCTGACCTCCACAACACGGCTATTACGGATAAGATCACAGCCTGCAACGCAGTGATCGATGCTATGGATGCCTATAATATGGATACCCAGATCAAAAAGGTGCTCAACGGCATGGGCTTCCCGGCAGATACCTGGAAGAAAAAGGCCGGGGTGCTTTCCGGCGGCGAGCAGACCCGCCTGCGCTTGGCCCGCTTGCTGTTGGAACGCCCGGACATTCTGATTCTGGACGAACCCACCAACCATCTGGATCTGGAAACGATGGACTGGCTGGAAACCTATCTGAAAGCCTACCGCGGCGCAGTGCTGGTGGTCAGCCATGACCGCTACTTCCTGGATTCTGTCTGTACCCGTATCTGGGAGCTGCGCGGCAAAACCATCACCACCTACCGCGGCAACTACTCCGCCTACCTGCCCCAGCGCGAAGCAGCGGACGAGCGCCTGCAAAAACAGCATGATGCCGATGTGGAAAAGGCGGCCAAGCTGCAGGATTATATTGACCGCAACCTGGTGCGCGCTTCCACCACCAAAATGGCCCAGAGCCGCCGCAAACAGCTGGAAAAGCTGGAAATCACCGAAGCACCCCAGGCGGAAGCCCACCAGCTGAATTTCCGCTTTGAGTATGATATTGAGCCGTATGATGAGTTGGTCATCATGAAAGGCTTAACTATCCGCATTGGGGAACGCACCCTGTTGGAAGCACTGGATTATGTCGTCCACCGTGGGGACAAGCTGATTATTGCGGGCCCCAACGGCACCGGCAAATCCACCCTGCTGCAGGTATTGGACGGTAAGCGCCGCCCCTCCGGCGGTATGGTGCGGCTGGGCACTGGTGCCAAGCCCGGTATCTTTGTGCAGCAGCAGACCCGCCGCGCAGGCCGCGTGATCGATGCCATCTGGAACCAGTACCCCCGCTTTACCGAGCTGGAAGTGCGCAGCCACCTGGCCAGGTTCGGATACCGCGGCGAGGAAGTGTTCAAGGACTGCGCCACCCTTTCCGGCGGTGAGATGGCCCGCCTGCGCTTTGCGGAGCTGGCCCTGGAACGCCCGAACCTGATGTTTTTGGACGAACCGACCAACCACCTGGATATTTTCATGCGCGAAACGCTGACCGATGCGCTGTCTGCCTACACGGGCACCCTGCTGCTGGTCACCCATGACCGCTACCTGATGCAGACCCTTGGCTGCCCGATCCTGTACCTGGAAGATGGCAAGGCGACTTTTTACCAGAACTTCCAGAAGCTGCATGACCGCGATACTTCCAAACAGCCGGAACCCGCCAAGCAGGAGGATAAGCCCCAGAAGGCAGGCTATGGCAAGGAGCAGCGCCGCCGCCGTGCCGAGGTGCGCACCCGCCTGAAAGCGCTGGAAACCGAGATCGAAGAGCTTGGCGCCCATATTGTTGAGCTGGAAAACGAGATCAACGACCCGGAGGTTCTGCGCGACCACCTGCTTTTGCGGGATAAGTGCGATGAACTGGATGATTCCCGCTTCCACCAGCAGGAACTGTATGACGAGTGGGAAAAGCTGGCAGAGGAACAGGACCGCATGGATGCAGAAAGTGATTCCTGAAAAACGCGTTGAGCGCTGCATCTGGCACACCGGCCCGGAGACCCTTTTTGCGGCAGATCCGGTTGCAAAAAATGAGAAACATTAAAAACAGTAATGAAACTGTAACTTGCTTTCCTGATAAAAAGCGGTATACTATTTTTGATATTGGGCTTGTGCGGCTGGGCAGGTGCGCTGCATCATCCACCGCCAGCTATTTTGCATGTGTGCCGGTGCTTTGCCGGCTGGAGTAAAGCACGCTGCGCTTTTTTGCTAACCATGCGCAGCAGTAAGAAACAGGCAGGGAATACACTTTGCAGACAACGATCATCATAGCAACACATAAACCGTACTGGATACCGGAAGACCCCATGTACCTGCCGGTACAGATGGGACATGCCATCCACCCCGGCATTGGCTACATCGGGGACGATACCGGTGAAAATATTTCAGAGCGCAACGGCAATTTCTGCGAGCTGACGGGCCTGTACTGGGCGGCCAAAAACCTGGATTCCGATTATATCGGCATCGTGCATTACCGCCGTTACTTTGCCAGCCGCCTGCACCGTTTTGAGCGCAAAAAGCGTCGGGTCATCGGCCACGAGGAACTCAACGCTATTTTGGCCACCACCAATGTTGTGCTGCCTAAAGAGCGCCACTATTTTATTGAAACCAATTATACCCAGTATATCCACGCCCACCATGAACAGGACCTGCGGGTGACCCGCGCCATCATCGAGCGCAAATGCCCGGAGTATCTGCCGGCGTATGACACCTACATGTCCAAAACGCACGGCCATCACTTCAATATGTTCGTGATGAAAAAGGAACTGCTGCAGCACTACTGCACCTGGCTGTTCGATATTTTGTTTGAGCTGGAAAAAGAGCTGGATATCAGCAGCTATTCCACCAATGATAAGCGGGTGTTCGGCTTTGTGAGCGAGCGCCTGCTGGATGCCTGGCTGATCACCAACAACATCGCCTATGAAGAGCTTGACGTTGTATATATGGAAAGCCAGCATTGGCTGCGCAAGGGGATGGCCTTTTTGAACCGCAAGTTCTTCCCCCACAAGGAGGCTCACAAATGAAACGCACGGCAGCGGTTATTGTAACGTATAACCGCAAGGCAATGCTGCAGCGCTGCCTGCGGGCTTTGTGTACCCAAACGGCCGGTGTGCCGGAACTGTGGGTGATCGATAATGCCAGCACGGACGGCACGGCCGAACTGGTGGCGCAGCTGAACCTGCCAACCATGCACTATTATAATACCGGCAAAAACCTGGGTGGTGCAGGCGGCTTTGCCTGCGGCATCCAGCAGGCAGCGTGTTCCGGGGCAGAGTATCTGTGGATTATGGATGATGACTGCCTGCCGGAACCGGATGCCCTGCAGCAGCTGCTGCTGGCGGATGCCGAACTGGACGGGCAGTACGGCTGGCTTTCCTCCCGCGCACTGGCGCCGGACGGTAAAGACCAGCCCATGAACCTGCAGCGCAGCACGCCGTACAAAGATTTGGCAAGCTTTGCCGGGCCGCGGCAGCCCGCGGTTATGGCCAGCTTTGTTTCGCTGTTTTTGCGCAGCAGCACAGTGCAGCGCTTTGGCCTGCCCATTGCAGAATTTTTTATCTGGTCGGACGATTGGGAGTATACCCGCCGTATCTCCCGTAGCATGCCGTGCTATGTAATTCCCGCCAGCCGGGTGGTGCATGCAATGCAGAACGCCACGGTTGTCAACATTGCCACCGATACCCCGGACCGCTGGCCCCGCTACCGCTACTTTTACCGCAATGATGTGGTGCTTTACCGGCGGGAGGGGCTGCGTGGCTGGCTGTGGCTGATTGCCAAAGATGCCTGGCACAGCATTCAGGTGCTGCGCCACGGCCCGCAAAAATGTGAGCGGCTGGGCATTATCTGGCGCGGTTTTTTTGCTGGAGTCAACTTTCATCCAACCGTACAAGGCTTACCCACACAGGAGCAATGAACAATACACCACACACAAACTGCCTGACCCTGCGCCTGCTGCATGCGGCAAAGGGGTACAAAGCGGTTGCTTTTGATATTTTCGATACCTTGCTCAAGCGGGATTGCGCCCACCCGGCGGATCTGTTCGCCCTGATGGAAGTTACCCATCAGGCGGCTCTCGGCTTTGCCGGGGCGCGCGCTGCCGCAGAGGCAGAAACCCGCCAGACCCTTGGCCGCGAGGTGACGCTGGCCGAAATTTATGCACATCCTGCCTTGCGGGGTACTGACCCCGCTGCAGAGTGCGCAGCGGAACTGGCTATGATTGCCCCCAACCGACCGGTAGCCCAAGCCGCTGCGGCCTGCCATGCCCGCGGGCAAAAGGTATATGCGGTTTCGGATATGTATCTGCCTAAAGAGCAGATCGAAGCCATGCTGCAAAAATGCGGGCTGGATTTTCTGGATGGAGTGTTCGTTTCCTGCGAGTACGGGGTGCAAAAGCGCAGCGGTAAGCTGTTCAAGCTTTTTTTGCAGCAAACTGCCTTGCGCCCGGCGGAAGTCTTGTTTGTGGGGGATAGCCCCCGCGCGGATTTTGTCGGGGCAGCGCTGGCGGGTATCCGCTGCTTTTTGCTGCCGCAGCCAACCCCGCTGCCATACACCAAAAACCCGGCGGATGCCGTAGGTGGTGTCGCAATTGCCACCTTGCAAAACTGCTGCCAGAATCTAAGTCCCAGTGCTGCGCTGGGGGCAGAGCTGCTTGGCCCGCTGGCGGTTGGCTTTGCCACCTGGCTGCATGGGCAGCGCGCGGCTATACCGGGGGCAAAGCTTGTATTCCTGGCGCGGGATATGTACCTGGTGCGCCAGGTGTACCAGCTGCTGTACCCAGAAGAAGAAACCTTTTACCTGAAAGCATCCCGCCAAAGCCTTTTGCCAGCCCTGCTGCAATGCCCAATGAATGAGCAGGCATTGGCACTTTTGGCGGATACCCTGCCGCGCCAGCAGCTGACCCGGCGGCAGATCGCCGCCTATCTTGGCTTTGATTCCCCGAAGGGACACACCACCAAAACCTATGACCTGCGCACCCGCCCCTTGCCGTGCCGCACCAAAGAGATGCTGCTGGCCCTTGCGGCCCACAGCAAGCTGCCGGAAGGGGAACCGCTGCGCAGGCGGGCAGAGCAGGCAAGAGCATATCTGGAACAGGCGGGCTTGACGGATAGCCCGGTGCTGCTGGTGGATATCGGCAGCGGCGGAACCACCCAGCGTGTGCTGGAAGAGCTGCTGCACACCCAGCTGTACGGCTGTTACCTTGCCTGTGATGCGCGCCTGCACCAGAACCTGCCGCCGGAGCGCGCCAAAACATTTTTGTTTGACGGCTGCCCGGCCCCCCTGTGGTACTGGGTGGGCCAGCCCATGCTGGAAGTTCTGCTCTCCGAGCCATGCGGCTCCACGGTGGGATACCGCGCACAGGCCGGGCAGATGGTGCCGGAAATCGGGAAGGCGGGTGCAGATAACAGGGCAATCACCGCGCCGCTCTGGCAGGGCATGAGGGCTTTTGTTCAGCGCTGGCAGGCTGGCCCGCTGCGGGAAGTGCAAATTCCGCCGCAAACCTGCATCGCAGCGTTTTTGCAGATGGTGCAGGCCCCCCGCATGCAGGAGGTGCGCACCCTGGGTGAGATCACCGTGGAGGACGGCGGCAGCTGGAAGCTGGCTGCCCCAGCCAGCTGGGGCGCCTATCTGCGCGCCCCGGCACAGCTGAAACGGGACCTTGCCCAGGCACGCTGGAAACCTGCGTTTTTGCAGCGCCTGTTTGGCGTGCCGCTGCCATACGGCAAGGTGTACGCTGCACTGAAACATAAAAAGTAAGCATTAAAATGGATATAGAATATAAGGCAATACCGCATAATTCTAAGTGCCGATACGGCGAGCGAGGTGCGGCA
>OLOZ01000912.1_pt1 | contig 22889 bp, 14 predicted proteins | sample 1673021 | NCBI WGS metagenome assembly OLOZ01 (sample SAMEA3136747, study PRJEB25190) | human gut metagenome | biome: human gut; feature: human-associated habitat; material: faeces | place: Austria | collected 2013 | reverse complement strand
TTCTATACACTTTGTTGGCATGCAATACAACATAACCTTAGGAAATCCGTAACACCACCTGTAAGCGGCAGTTCATAACCTAACCCCCGGTTATTCATATCTCAATGCATCGATTACTTCCATCTTGGCTGCCTTGTTTGCAGGATAGTATCCGAAGAATACTCCTGTCAGCATGGAGAAGAATAAGGAAAGTACAATAGCGGATAAGGATGGCCGTACCGACATAATAATGTAGCTTGAATATTCAGAATACATATTCTGGATCACAAACTCCGCTGCTTTGCCTAATACAAATCCATTAAACACCCCGATCAATATCCCGATCATTCCACCAAAGATACAGAGTACGATCGCTTCTATGACAAACTGCATACGGATGGTACTCCTCTTCGCTCCAAGTGCCATCCGGACACCGATCTCCCTTGTACGCTCGGTAATAGACACAAGCATGATGTTCATGACACCGACACCGCCTACGATCAATGAGATCAATGCAATGCCGGACACTGCGATCGTGATCACATTGATGACGGTATTGATCATTCCCATATCAGACGCCATATTATAGGTAGTAACATGGAAATTTTCATTGTTTGCATATTTCTCTTCAAAAAAGTTTGTAACATCTGTCGTTGCCTGATCGATATCAGCCAGGGAATTGACCATCAGGTTAAAGTTTGTGTAACCGGACTGATCCTTTCCCATCAGCTTAAAACAGGTCTGGATTGGAATAAACATTGTAGTATAACGGTCTTTTTCCGGGACGCTGGTGTCCACCTTGCCAAAAAGTGCTGCATTATATTCGTATATGCCTACAATTGTAAAATTATATAGATTTCCATCGCTGTCTGCATAAGTGATCTGTTCTCCTATTGGATTCTCATCTCCAAAATACTGCTTTGCCATGGTATCAGCCACAATGCAGACGTTCTTCTTTGTTTTGTTATCCTGTTTTGTAAGGTTTCTTCCGGCATACATCTTTAATTTCATATAATCAATATACTCGGAAGTAGTCCCCTGAACGGATACATTGGCATAAGTATTTTTATCCTGCCGGATCTGTCCGTTTCCAAGAAATTCAGAAGCTGCTATTCCATCAAATTCATCCGGATATTTTCCCACCAGTTCATCGATCATCTCCTGTGTCACAAAGTCCGATGTTTTCATTTCCGGGTATTCCCAGGTATCCCAGTCCGCATCATCTTCCGGATATCTTGCATCCACATATGCCTGAACCGTATTGCCACCCAGTGAATTTAAAGTGGATGTCAAAGTAGTCTGAATGGAATTACCGATCGTCGTGATCGTGATGACTGCACTGATACCGATGATGATTCCTAACATGGTCAGAACCGAACGCATTTTATTGCTGAAAATGCTGGTGATCGCCTCTTTTATATTTTCCAAAAACATCAGCCTTCACCTCCATTATCTGACACGATATTACCATCTAAAATCGTAACGATCCTTTTTGTCTCCGCCGCGAGTTCCTGTGAATGTGTGATCAAAACGATGGTTTTTCCCTGCTCCTCATGCAGCTTATGAAAAAGATCCATGACCATATGTCCGGTTTTGGAATCCAACGCTCCGGTCGGCTCATCCGCTAAGATGATCGCCGGATCATTGATCATTGCGCGTGCGATCGCCACCCTCTGTTTCTGTCCGCCGGAAAGCTCGTTTGGTTTATGAAAAGCCCGTTCCTCCATGCCAACCATTTTTAACATTTCCATGGCACGTTCTTTTTGATTTTTTTCCTTCTCAGTACTATATAACAGCGGAACCATGACATTTTTTAATGCATTTGCCTTCGGAAGAAGGTTAAAATTCTGGAAAACAAAACCGATTCTTTTATTTCGGATTGCACTTCGCATGGAATCATCCATTTTATTTACATCTTTTCCCTCCAGAAAGTAAGTTCCCTCGGTCTGACGGTCCAGAACACCAATAATATTCATTAATGTACTTTTTCCGGAACCGGACTCACCGACGATGGAGACAAATTCTCCCTGATCGACTGACAGGCTGATCCCATTTAAAATCTGCAGTTCATTCGGCTTGCCTATGTAATAACGTTTTATAATATTCTCCATACGGATTACTGGTTCACTCACGATCATTCTGCCTCCGTACTCATCATGCCTTCTGTGTCAAGTGCCTGATTGGAATATATCTGTTCCGGAGTAAACACCTGACCTTCGGTGACAGAAAATGTATTATCGTAGATCAGCTGGTCGCCCTCTTTCAGATCGCCGCCTGTCACTTCTGTATAATAATCTACCTCTTCACCGACTTTGATATTTTTCCGGACTGCGGTTGCTGTTCCATCTTCATTTGCTTCCGCTACCAGAACATAGGAATCTCCGTTGTCGTCCTGCCGGATCAGATCATATGGAACTGCAAGCTGTGTACCTCTGTCTTTGATCACAATTTTGGCTTTTGCACTCATTCCAACCAGAAGTTCTGTGTTGTCGATCGTGATCTCAGCAGAATAACCGCTTGAGGTATTGGTATCTGTACCGTTTGTGTTGGTGGACTGATTTTTTACTCTGACCACACGTGTTACCGTACCTTTGATTTCTTCATCCCCCGTTGCATCTGTTGAAACGGTTGCAGGCATTCCTTCCTGGATCTTTAAAATGTCAGCTTCCTCAACATTTACGATCACTTTTAAGGAAGATGTATCCTCGATCGTGATCATGGTCGTTCCTGCTGTGTTTTTATCTCCGACTGATACATTGACGGCTGTGACAACTCCACCGATCGGTGCAGAAAGTGTACAGTCTGCAAGCTGCTTCTGTAACTGCTCCAGCTGGTCTTTTAAATCTCTGGTCGTGCTTGTCTGGTATTTTTGCATGTCAACGGCATTCTGGGCAGATGCAACGCTTCTGTCCGTGTTTTTTAACACAGATGCATAATTGTCATTTGCGGAATCCAATGCATTTTGTGCTGTCTCCAAAGATGATTTAAAAACATCTAATTTTCCATCATACTCAGAAGTATCTTTGTGGTTGTTTTTCAGATAATAAATATAATCCTCACACTCTGATACCTTTTTCTTATATTTATCAACATCAGCCTGTGCTTTATCGATCGTCTTCTGTGCTGCATCCAGTGCATCCTGCTGATCCTGTTTGTTCTGGGTAAGACTGTTCTGCTTCTGTGCCTCATCGTTTGCTGCAACAGCATTCGCATTATTAATATTTGTCTTCAACTCTGCAATCTGTTTTTCAATATCCTTCTGATCCAATGTCACAAGCGGATCACCCTCTTTTACAATGTCACCCACCTGAACGTTCACGGCTGTGATCTCTGCTGCTGCAAGGGACATGACATTTGTCTTGCTCTGTCCTGCGATCGTTCCCTTCAAAGAAACTGAATCGGATAAATCCCTTTTCTCTACCGGTTCTACCTCAACCGTATTCGCTGCTGTCTCAATCTGTGAAGTCATATTTTTAACAGCGCTGCCGATCAATACAATTACAATAGCTGCAATCACTAAAACGATCAGCCATACTTTCTTCTTTTTCTTTGGTACTTCAGCCACTTCTGTCTTTTTTTCTTTTTTATGAAAGAAATGCTTTTTTTCCTTTACATTGTTGTCTTCCATGCTTACATGATCTCCTTTTTTTCCTTGTCTTTTTTGACCTATGGCAAATTGTACCATATTGTTTTCAGAAAAAAAGGGCTTTAAGGCAATCTTAATATTTCTTACTGAAATCCTTAGGATTTGTTAAGTGTCCTTTCAGTTTATCCATATATTTTCCTGCCTCCAAAAGCTTCCTGTCATCGTCTCCTCTGCTCCTTAAAATACGTCATCATCTCATGTGTCAGGCTTAACTTCTCCCTATCCTCCGGGACATCGTGATAATCCACCCACTCTGCCACGGAGAGCTCTTCCTCGTCTAAGTGGATCTCTTCCTCCTCTGCAAGCTCACAGAAATAGCCGAGTAAAAGATTGCTGTCAAAGCCCCATGGCTGGCTCTTATAGTAACGGATGTTCTTCACAGCAAGTCCGACTTCCTCCATGACTTCCCTTTTGACTGTCTCCTCTGCTGTCTCTCCGATCTCTGTAAATCCGGCGATAAGCGCATACCTTTTGTACTCTCTGCCCGCATATTTTGTCATGAGGATTTTATCGCCGTGCGTGACTCCCACGATGACCGCAGGTGCGATCTTCGGAAACACCATGTTCGCGCAGCACGGACACTGCAGCATCCTCTGTATTTCGCTGTGAACCAGTTTTTCCCCACATCTGCCGCAGAACTGATTGTCACGATACCACACAAATAAATGCCATGCAGTAGCAGCTGCGAGGACACGTTCCTTCGGCTGCATTGGACGGACATCAAACATCTTATAAAAACGAAACTCGCCAATCTTGGTATCCGCTCCTATTTCAGTCAGAAAGTATTCTTCCTCCCCTATGGAAAAAAGATAAACACACGGCGGCACCTCCCTGCCAAGCACATTTTCGTTGTAATCCTTCCACTGTCCGTAAGTCAAAAACTGCAATTCTCCATTATATTCCAGATATACCGTTCGCTCTCCAAAACCAAACATCCTGCTGCCTGCATGCGGTACTTTCTTTTTATATGAATTATCCAATTGCATTGGTGCAATATCCTGTATCATTTCCTTAGATTCCTTTCATTTTGAAGCTTTTCCTATTGTAAAACATTTTGATTTTTTGTACAATAAGATTATATTGTTGTAAAAAAAAGAGGCTGCCGGATCATGGCTGCTTCCAAGGGGTTTTTATCATGTATCACAATAAAAAAATCGGGATTTTTATCTCCCACATTATGGGATTTTACCAGAAGAATGTATGTCAGGGTATTATTGACAAAGCTCTGGAATACGGTTACACTGCTGAGATTTTTGCTTCTATGGATGGGGAGAATCTCGGGGACTACAGTCTGGGAGAGGAAAGCATTCTGACATTGCCGAATTTTGATGATTTAAGCGGTGTTATTTTTGCGTCTGAAACTTATCCAAACGAACAGTTAAAGGATCAGATCTATTCCCTGCTGAAAGAAAAATGTCACTGTCCTATCATAGAGATTGCTGTTTATAAGCAGCAGTTTCCTTCGGTTTCCTTAGAAAATAACCATCCTTTTTTTGATATTACAGAACATCTCATCACAGAACATCACTACAAAAATATCTGTTATTTTGGATGTGCCGATGAGAGTTTCTTTTCGGATGCCAGAGAAAAGTTTTACCGGGACGCATTAAAAAAACATGGCATTGCACCACACGCACATTCCATCTATACCGGAACCTACACTGCGCAGTCCGCTGCTGAAGCACTCCGCTTCTTTGAAGAAAATGAAACAAAACCGGATGCGGTTGTCTGTTACAATGATAAACTGGCACTTTTATTAATGACTGCTGCCATCTCTGCCGGTTATCATATTCCAGAGGACCTTGCGATCACCGGCTGTGACCACAGTGAAGAAGGACAGAATCTCACACCTTCTCTCACGACCGTCTCTTTCCCTGTCTATGAACTTGGGGAAGCTTCCGTAGAAAAACTGATGAAATTAATCCATGAGGAAAATGTTCCTGCCATCACTGTGGTACATGCACAGATGGTTCTGGAAAATTCCTGTGGATGCAGTCTTACAAAAGAGACTCCTGCTATTTACTTTGAGCAGAAACTGACCAGTCAGATTGCTTCTCTGGAGTCTTCTATTTTAAGTTCCATGAAAATGTCTGCTGAATTCCAAAATATTGCCGACATAGATGAAGCGATGGATCTGTTGGAGAATTACGTTCATTCTATTCCAAACTGTTCCGAATTTTATCTGTGTCTGTACGCCAACTGGGACAGCGTTTCCCAGCACATACTGGAATTAACGGAAAATGAAATGGATTTTGAGCCAAGTCAGGATGAGATTATTTTAAAATTAAGTCTGCGGGATGGCAAAAGACTGCCGGAATGCAGTTTTACCAAGCGTTCCCTCCTGCCGGAACATATCTACAGACAGTCAGATTCTGCCTACCTTTATTTTCCGCTGTTCTTCAAGAATAAGACTTTTGGCTATATTGCCTTAGCTTACGAGAACAACCGCATTGACTATCACTTCCAGCTCGTGCACTGGTTCATGAATATCAACCAGTTATTAAAACGTTTGAGTGACGCAAAACGTACTTCCATCCTCGTCTCTCACTTGGAGGACATTTACACCAAGGATGCGCTGACCGGACTTTATAACAAACACGGCTATCTGCACCGTGAAACGCTGTTACTTCAGGAAGCTGCAGAAAACCAAAGTACTGTGACCTGTTTTCTGTTTGATTTAAACCGCCTGAAATATATCAATGACCACTATGGTCATAATGAGGGGGATTTTGCGATTCAGGTCATCGGACATGCCCTATCCAGTGTCACCCGTTCCACCGATATCTGCGCAAGATTCAGTAGCGATGAATTTTATCTGCTGACAATGGATTACACAAAAGAAGATGCCGATGAACTCCTCACCCGCGTCTATAAGTACTTAGATAATTATAATAAAATAAGCCACAAGGAATATAAGATCTCTGCCAGCGGCGGCTATGCCCAGTCCACACCGGGTGCATCCCTTTCCAAAGAAGATGTCAAAGCTTTATTTTCCAAGGCAGATGAACATATGTACCAGCAAAAACAGATTTTTCATCAGGATTTGGATAAATAAGCATTGTGCCGGTATTCTGTCGGAGATACTCCACAGGTTGCTTTAAAAATTTTCATAAAATGCTTTTCATTGTCATACCCGACTGCCTGACTGATCTCGATAATCTTCATATCGGTTTCGGTCAGGAGTTTTTTTGCCTCTCTCATGCGGATTTCCTTGAGATAATTCACAAAATTGCTTCCGGTATACTGCTTGAATGAGTAGGAAAACAGGGAGTAATTCATGGAAATATAATTGGAGACAACCGCCATATTCAGATCCTTTGCATAATTTTCTTCTATATAATCCACAGCCATTTTGATTTTCTGTACATTCTTGTTCTGGTCATAGCTGCTATTGATCTTCTCATGAAGCTGCAACACAAATTCCATTACCTTGTCCTCGTAGGAATCGATACAATTTTCACTCCAGATTTCTTTGCATTCCAATAAAAGTTCTCCCTCTGTCTCTAAAGCATTCTGATAGGTTTTCTCTACCTCCGTAAAGAAATCTTTCATACAGCTCTCAAAAACAGCCTCATCAATTCTTCCATTTTTCACTTCATAAAAGAACTGATGAAAACTCTTTTCCAGATCGTCTGTATGATCTGTTCCGATCAACTGGACGCGTTGGATTCTGGCTGCCTCCTCTGTCAACTTAGCGGCCTCCGTGATAAGACCTTCCGGTATCTTTTCCTGAAATACACCGTACTGCGCTTCCACTTTATTGCGGACAAATGCTTTCTTTCGCATCATGACAGACTCCGCATATGCCTGACGGATGCTCTCTAAGCCACAATGCGCCGCACTGATTCCAATGTAACCATCCTGCAATTCGTTTTTCAATAAGAGGGAAAGGTTCTCTGCCGGAACAATAAAAATATCATTGTCATTCATATTTTTCATGAAAATATAATTATCGTCGGACAGTTCTCCTCTCTTGACCTGATTCTGGCAGCACACATAATAATTTCCGGTATAAAAATGATCTGCATACTGACTTTCGATTGTGCGCTGTTCCTCCCCGGAAATCTCATCGGAAAGCATCAGGTGCCGCATCTGCTGATAACCAATTTTCTGATTGTTCTCCTCTTTCTCTTTCCGGCTCTCAATCTCTGCATTGAGTTTTTTTAAGATTTCGGTGATTTTTTCACGCTCAATCGGTTTTAAAATATACTCCCGCACCCCGTTTCTTAACATTTCCACCGCATAGGCAAAATCATCATAACCACTGATTGCCACGGTAAGTGGAATATGTTCGAGGCTCTGCATTTTCTGTACCAGTTCGATGCCATCCATCTTCGGCATACGGATGTCCGTAAACATCACATCAATCTCCTGCTCTTTCAGAATTTCAAGCGCAGTCTCTCCATTGTTGCACTCCATAATGGTCTCGATTGGCACACCACTTCGCATAATCATTGTTTTGATTCCCTGACGGATCATTTTCTCATCTTCAACGATCAAAACTGTTTTCATTATCTTCCTTACCCTCTTCTAATCCTGTATCTCTCTTCTGTCACAGTCCCCTGTGCCTTTATTTTTCACTTATGCTCCGGGTCATTTTCCTCTGACTGTCTATGCGTGATTGGAATCCGGACCATAATTTTTGTATAACACCCCAATTTGGATGCGATCTCGATTCCATACTGATCTCCAAATGCAATATGGATACGGTCCTGTACATTTTTCAGACCAATTCCATTGCCGGAGCCTCCGTTGGAATCAATTTTTCCTGCAATCTTTAACCGAAGCTTCTCCACTTCTTCTTCTGACATACCTTTTCCGGCATCTGTGATCTCGATCACACAGTCATCTCCGTCTAAAATGCCCTTGATATAGATATTTGTGTCCTCTGCCATCTGTTCGATTCCATGATAAATGGCATTCTCGACGATCGGCTGCAGGGACATCTTCGGAATCTCCTGTTTTAATACCAGTTCCGGCAGGTTTAACGACAGATAAATCTCATAATCAAACCGCAGATTGATCAGAGCCATGTAGTTTTTAATGTACTCTAACTCCTGCTCCACAAGCACATTTCCTGATACCCACTTCATACTGTAACGCAGCAGTTTCCCCAATGCGGTCACCGCATCAGAAATGGCGTATTCTTCATCAATCTCTGCCATCATCTTAATCGATTCTAACACATTATAAATAAAATGTGCATTGATCTGATTCTGCAAAGCCCGGATCTCAGAATTTTTTGCTAACATCTCACGGTTTAAATTATCTTCCATCAGCTCCTTGATACGTTCCAACATCTTATTGATCTGCGTTCCGAGTTCGCCCATCTCATCTTTGCCACAGTTTTCGATCACGACATCAAGATCACCCTTCTGTACTTTTCGAATGGACTTTAAGATCTCATAAAACTGCTTTAACAGATGCTGCACAATACGGTTGATAAAGAACGCCAGCAATATGATAAATGCCAGCATGACAGCCACAAACACATCACGCATAAAATATACATTATGAACATTTTTTGTGATATCCTTCACACAGATCAGTGTACCGGAGAGTTCGCGCACCTGCATATAAGAGATTACAAGATTTTTTCCATCCAATTTTTTATAAATGGTCTGTATCTTGTCCTCTGTGGGACGCTGTTTTAAAATATCGTCAAGCAGCGCTGAAGATTCTGTCTGCTCTTTCTGTCCAAAATAGGTTACTCCCTCATCCGAATAAAAGAAACTCCACTCATCCTCAATTCCCTCGTACAGGATTGGAAACATATTCTCCATCGTCATGGCAGACTCGATCACACCAACTTTTCCATTGGCACTGTCAATAATCGGTGTGACAAGTGAAATAATCTTCCGATTCTGGTTCATCGTATAGGAATTGAAAATATTATCTGTGTAATCAAAATTCCAGCCGACATATTTATCCTGCTTGGACCACTCCTGTTTTTTCATACGGGATGCATTGTATAAAATGGGCATCATCTCCTGCACACTGTCATTCACCGCATAGACACGGACACCATACAGCAATGGGTTATTGTTAACTAACCGTTCCAACGCCGACACTTCGTTATTTTTAAAATCCAGCTAGTCGGCCGTAGAGATTTCTCCCCCAATCGCAGATGCATTCAACATTTGAAGCAGGGAATCATCACTTAAGAAAAACTGTGTGGACATATTGATAGAATCAATCTTTGTCTTGATTCCATCCTCATTCCGCTGCATTGTATATTCCATGTAATCCATGTTCTCCTGCACCGCATTCTGCTCCATAACATAGAACAAAACCCCTGCTAACACCCCGATTGGAATCACCATAAACAGAATGATAATACTGGTAAATTTGATATTTAGCTTTGTATTTCGAAACAGCTCTCTTATTTTTTTCATTCGCTAATTCCCATTTTTTCCTTTGCTGCATTCATTAATACTGTTTTCTGTTTCAAAACTTCCTGATAGCCCATGGCATTCCTTTTTCCCACAAATTCTTCAAATATTTCATCAAACTGTGCTTCATTTGATGCGAGAAGAAGCTTTGGCAGTGTCTCACTCCAGAGTTTGGTACATTTTTCATCCATAGCTGCAATTTCAGGACTTGTCGACAAACTCACATCATACTGTCCATTGTAGACTGTATATTTGCATGCCCACACGAGTAACTGTTCAGTAGCAGGACCTGCCTTCTGCTCCCACTGAAGTTGCATGACATTATTCTGCAGCATCCAATAAGCATCATCTGCGCCGTATAACCTGTCGTAAGTCTCCCGGTCGGAATTTAAAATTTTGCTGACGTCCTCTTTTAATACCGGCTTACCATCCACGATATCGTAAGTAACCCCTTCCACACCGAGATAGATCAACATCTGTCCATGCTCACTCATCATATAGTCCATAAACGCTATGGCGCGTTCCGGATATTTACAATTTTTTGAGATCAGCGTCAATGTCCATCCATTCATATTGTTAGTCGGCAGTGTCGGATCATCCCCATTGGAATTTCTCGGTCCCTCAACCGCCATGTAAATGCTGTCCGGATCATTCTCATACAATGCTTTTTGCTGTGAGATCGTATCACTGTACTGATAGAGCATACAAAAATACCGACCTTTTGCCAGTTTTTCTTCCATCTGTATCCGTGTATCCACAAAGATATCATTGGCAAGCAGCCCTTCCTCCCCCAGTTCACGGAACATTTTTAACCATATAACATACTCTGGGTCTGTATATCTGTCATAATATTTCCCATCCTTTTCCCACGGAACCGCAAGAAAATTCATCAGATATTTGTCAAAGGAAACATTTCCCTGATTATCAAATACATGGGATCCCACCGGGATCAATTTTTCCCCATTCACCTCAGGAAACATCTCTGCCGCTTTCTCCACTGCTGCTTTAAATCCTTCCGGTGTTGTCATATCCGGACTTCCAATTGCCTCATAAATATCTTTACGTACCAGAAACGTCTGATTGGATATGATGTCATCATGCTCTTTCACCTGTTTTGGTGTAACCGTGGAACACGGATATCCATAAATATTGCCATCATCCATTGTATACCAGTTCACCACATCTGCATCTGTGACCTGCCAGAAATAGGCATCATAATCATCTGCAAGTTCATTTAATGCATAGACCATGTTCTCTTCGATCATCTGGTTCACCTGTGGCTCCCAATACCCTAATGTGATCAGATCAGGCAGAGAATCCGATGCGATCAGTGCATTTAATTTTTCTGTTTCATTCCCGATTGGTGTAATAAAATTAATATTTACTCCTGTCTCCTCTGTAATCTTTTGAGAGACTGCATTCTCTCCCCACGGTATTGCAAACCAGGAATAATTGACATACCAGTCTAACGTAACAGGTTCTCCGGCATATTTTTTCCATGCCGGTGTATCCTCATCACCCTGTGAGGTGTCCTCCACCTGAGATGTCTCCACAGCCTGTCCTTCTCTTTCCGCTCCGCAGCCCGTCAAAACATTTGTCATCCCGGCTGTCATGGTCACTGCCATGCCCCATGCGATCATTTTTCTGATTCTGTATGTAACCATAAAACTTCCCCTTTATTTCTGTTTCCAAGTATCTTTATCATACCATTTTCTTTCGTTTCCCGCAAACCCCGACAGAGCAAATTTCCTGTTTTCATGACATTTTCCGAGTTCTTTTTACTTTCTTTTTAAACACACAAAAGCGCTACCCCAATTTTTTGAGTAGCGTTTCTGTTTTTATCTATTTAGAGAAGAATATGGTAAGGAAACTATTTTATGTACTGTCATTATTCTTTTACAGCACCTGCAGAAATACTGCTGATGATGTATTTAGAGAAGAATGCAAATACGAGTAAAATCGGAATAACAGAAATTGCAACGGCGAGATAAATTGCGCCCTGGTTTGCAGTAATATCTGTTGATGCCCTTAAAGTTGCCATCATAACCGGTAATGTAAATTTCTCATTTTTATTTAAGATAATCATAGGTAACAGGTAAGCATTCCATCCACCGATGAATCCCATGATACTCATGGTTGCAATCCCAGGTGACATGATTGGGATTGCGATTCTGTGGAATGTATATAACTCGCTTGCTCCATCAATTCTGGCTGCCTCGATCAGTGAAGGTGGCATAACGGAAAGTACATACTGTCTTAAGAAAAATACGGTTCCCGGTGAAGCAATTGCCGGAATAATCAATGGGATATAAGAGTTTACCAGATGAAGTTTGGTACATAAGTTATAAAAACCGATCAGACCAAGCTGTCCAGGTATCATCATGAAAATTAAAATCGTCATGAATAATACTTTATTTCCCTTGAATTTGTACATTGCCAGTGCATAAGCTGTCATAGCGGAAAAGTATGCACAGAGTAATGTAGATGGAACTGCTACTTTCAAACTGTTCCACATACCTAAAAACAGGTTGAAGTATTTAAATACAGTAGCCCAGTTTTCTTTTAAATAAACACTCGGAATCAGAGTAAATGATTTCATAATCTCAGATCCGCTTCGTGTTGCGTTGACAATCATTAATAAAAATGGAAACATACACACTACACTAAGCAGGATTAGTAAGATATATAAAATTGTTTTTTTGATTTTATATCCAATGCCGTTCATAGTAATCCTCCTTATTTCGTCTTAGATGAAGCCCGTTTTTTTGCACGGCGTGCTGCTGCTTTCTCTTCATCCTGGTTAAACACTTTTAACTGTATAATGGAAACAGCTAAAATGATAAGGAATAATACATAGGCGATTGCGGATGCATAACCAGTCTGTGTTGTTCCTGTTGTAAATCCAAATTTATAGAGATACATTACCACGGTGTATACGGAGTTATAAGATGCCCCTGCCGGATTTGACATCAGATACGGCAGATCGAACATCTGTAATCCACCAATCAGTGATGTGATTGCTACATAAAGTAACATCGGTCTTAATAATGGTAATGTGATTTTTCCAAATACGGTCCATCTTCCGGCTCCGTCAATTGCTGCTGCCTCGAAATAATCTTTTGAGATTCCCTGCACACCAGCCATTAACATAATGAAGGAGTTACCAAACCACATCCAGGAACTGATCACTGCGATGGTCACACCTGCTGTTGCAGATGATCCAAGCCAGTCGACCGGAGTGTAATTTGCACCAAATAACCGATAGATGCTTGCAATAATCTGGTTGAACGTTCCATAACGCCAATCCAGTAATGTCTGAAATAAGAATGCAACAGATGTTGCTGCAATTAAGTTCGGTAAGTAATAAATAATACGGAAAATTCCAAGTCCTTTGATTTTGTATTTGATATCACTAAATACAATGGTAAGTAAAAATGCAAGTCCGAGCTGTAATACGATATTCACACCCCAGATCCTTACCGTGTTCCAAAGCGCTCTCCAGAAAAATTTGTCTGTGAATACACGCTTGTAGTTGTCAAACCAGACCCAGGATGTCACACCGACTCCTGCAATCTTGGCATTTGTAAAACTGAAATATAAGGTTCTTAATACCGGATAAACACTAAAAATACAAAATACAATAACAAATGGTAAAACGAAGAAGTATCCCACGTTATCATATTTTTTCAAACCATTTTTATTCTTTCCCATATTCTGCCATTCTCCTTCTTCATAACTATCTCAGAGGATAGCCATTCTTTTCCTGTACTCTTTTGTCTTTTCTTACAGTCTGCACATTCACTGTGCAGACTGTAAGAAAAATGATTTTGGAGATATTTTTATCTGTTTACTGTGATTTCAGGATATGTTGCTTCAATTGTATCGTAGAAGTCAGAGATTGCCTCATCCTTTGTCTTCTCACCAGTTTTAACAGAAGAGACTGCATTTCCCCAAGCATCGCCGATACCTTTGTCGTATCTTGTTACTTTAGAAGTATCAATGTACTGTGCCTGATCTAACCAGAACTGGTATAATTTCTCACCACCGTAAATCTGGTTCTCATCATCTTTGTGTTTATCAAGAGCTGATTTCAAAGAAACTGTATCACCCTGTGAGTATTCAATCCACCAGTTAGCTGTATCTTCATTTAATGTACAGAATTTTACGAATTCCCAAGCTGTGTCTTTTCTTTCAGACTGAGAAGAAATACCGATATATGTACCACCGTCAAATCCTGCTGCTGGTCCAGAGCAAACGCCCCATAATCCAGATGTCTCGCCTACGTTATCTCTCATAGTAAGTACACCCCAGGAAGGAAGACCAAATGCGAATACAGTTGTTGTATCAAGTCCTTTTGTTGCCTCTGCGAACTGATCTGCATCCCAAACGTTAACGGAATCATCTGCATTAGACTGGATATCTGCTGTTAAGATAGGTACCTCGCCAGCCATAGCCTGATACCAAGGTGTTGACCACTGGCTTGCATATGCTGTTAAGTCATTCTGATATAAGTCAACGCAAAGATCCATGTAATCAATTCTGGACTGGTCAACATTTAATGTTCCATCTACTACCCATGCACTATCACCGGAGAATACGTTCATCTCTGCATCAGAAGAGAAGATTCTGTATCCAGCATCTTTTAATGTCTGAGCTGTCTCTAAGATAGTAGGATAATCTTTGAATAATTTTCCAACTTCGTCCGGATCATCTGTTCCGAATACTTCTTTTGCGATATCTCTTCTGTAGTAGATACCTGCTGGTGTGATCTGGTAAGAGATTGCTCTCTGGATACCATCGTCATCCTGTCCAACCTGCCATACATAATCAACGATCTGATCTGCATAATCCTGTGCATTGTATGGTGCCTGGTTTAAATCCTCGAAGAAACCTGCATCAAAGAAATCCTCTAACATCTTTGGCTCACCAACGATGATATCCGGTTCTTTTTCTCCTGCAAGTAATGCTGTCTGAACTTTTGTTGGGTAATCAGCTGGCTCGATAACCACTGTATCAACCTCTACACCAGTCTGTTCCTGGAATCTCTTACCAAAGTCGATCAAGTCGTTTGATAATGTCCATACAACTAACTTTTCATCGCTGGATGCATTTGCTGTGCTTCCCTTTGTCTCTGTTCCTGCTGCTGCATTATCGCTTGTGCTTGCTGTGTCGCCACATGCTGCCATGGATAATGTCATTGCACTTACGAGCAATACTGATACTACTTTTTTCCAATTCATATATAATCCTCCTTGTTTTACGAAGCAAAATCCGAACCCATTGGTGAGGAGAGGATTTTGCCTCCTTATTGTTCTGCAGAAAAGTGAATTTGCTTTCTGCTGTTACACAACACTTTGTTGTTTGTTGATAATTGAATTATAAGTTCAATCCCCTCTTGTAAAAATGCTTTAAATTTTAAAATGGTGTCTTTTTTTTAGGTGTCCTTTCTCCCATCAGCGCGGATTCTTTTTCTGTTTCTTCCCAGAACTTTTTGTTTTCGTAGTCCGTTGTGATAATTTTCATGCGATATTGTACTATATGTGTCGTTCTTATCGAACATCAATCTCAATGGATGTCACAAGCCCCTCACGGACATCCACTGCTATTTTTTCTCCTGCAACGCCGCTGCCCACATTGGCAACGCTTCCATTCTGATAGATAAACTTCATGGAAGCAATCTCATAATGTCCCGGAATGTAGTCGGTGACATCTGCAAACTGATACGTTACCTTTGTCTTTCCAAACAGCATGGCAGATACTTTTCCATTTTCCGGAATCAGATATGCCGGTACCGCAGGCTGTGGCGTGAAATGCAGTTCTCCATTTTTCATGGATAAAATATGGCTGCCAAACATCATCTGTTTCCACATACTGATAAACTCGATGGTCGATCCACTTAAGCGTGCCACAAAACCTTTGCCGTGATATGCTTTGTTTGGATTTTTACTGCTTGCGATAAAGGATGAATTCTCATAAATACTTCTTCCATATACTTCCTTATCCAAAAATGGGATCGCAGCTTTGTGGAAATCCTCAAAAAATGCTTCATACATGCCATTTCGGATGAGTTCCAACAGATACTTATATTCCATATGAAGCCAGATGGACTCATTCTCCAGCCAGCCAGGTGTGAAGGCTCTCGCTCTTCCAAGTTCAAAGGATGCATTCTGCAAAGAAGCATTGACCTTATACATGGAAAGTTTTTCATCATAGAGATCACTGTGTCTCACCTGCTCATATAATTTTGCCTTTTTCTCTTTTCCGGTCTTTAATTTCAGATAACGAACCGGTCCTTCCAGGAAATATGGAACTTCACGAACCATAAATTTTAATGGCTTGTAGCCGTCTTTTACTTTCTCATACTCTAAAACTTCATAAGTAAAATAGGTCGGGCAGATACCATTTCCCAATATGCATGCTTTTTCAATTCCGCAGGTTACTGTTTCCAGAAAATCGTTTAAAATTTTTACAACTTTCTCTGTGGAAACAAGATTCTTCACACCGGATATTCCGGAGAATACTTTCTCTCGGTAAGCCTCTTTTGCATCGTTGATCTGATTCCAGAAGGAAAGGATCTCACCCTCTTTCTGAATCTCTTCCTTAGCTGCATAGCTCTGCTTTTTGCAGAAACCGATCGCATCTTTCTCACTTGCATTGATCAGATCAAGCTGCTGTAAGAAATCAGAAAATTCTTCAATCAGTTCCAGTTCTCCCGGATATCGTTTTAATGCCCCGATCGTGTATTCCAACATTCTGGCAAGCTCGTAGGTCTCTGCCATCGAAGAACCAAACATTCCCGGCATACCGTTTAACGCATCATACCAGCCAGGTTTTCCGCCTTCCATCTCCACACCCATGCCGTAAGCGTCCAGCGGTGCAAATTTTGTGGCGCACAGTAACACTAATTTTTCCAGCAGCGTCATCTTTAAAACTTCTCCGGGCTGACCTGCCTCGCGCACCAGTTTTTCTTCCGTATTTCTGCGGCTCTTCTCATTTAATGCATGATACTGTCTCAGACCATTTTCCGTCTCCTCATAACGTCTGTATCTCGGATTGATATTCACCTGTGAGAGGAAGGTCGTGTAATCTCTCTCGTACAGTAACTCTTTCTCTTTTTCCGGGAATACTTCCAGATAATCCTCCACAAGATCGAGATTGTAAGTCCAGTGGTCACTCCAGTAGCCCTCTAAGAAATTGCCGTTCACAAGTCCGTCCGCCTGATCGATGATCTGGGAAAATAACAATTCTGTGTCCTGTTCTCCACACAGTTCCTCTAACTTCCTGTACAAAGCCCCCGGTGTGAATGGTTTTTTGATATATTCACAAAACTCCTGTTTTTCCTGCTCGGTTGTAAATAAATTTTCGTGAAGAGCCAGCAGACTTTCCGCTTTTTCTTCTGCTACCTGATAAGTCAGTTTTTCCACGCCCAGTGGGTTGTAACCATCTAACTGGATCAGGCTGTAAAATGTTTTGATATTCTCTCTTCCCACAAAAGGTGCAAAGAAAGTGTCACATCTGCGGTTCTGGTTGACATCGCGGAAATTTCCATTTCCCTGTGAATAGAACTCCGGCAGCATGGAAAAATAGTTGTAATCTCTTTCCAGATCGCCATGTTTTCTGGAGTACACGTAAAAAATCTTATGGTTGCCAAGTTTGATCGGATAACCACCTCTTAAGACATTATCCATATAAGTATACTGGCAATAAGCATCAAAATCTTTCGACGCTGTCTCCGTTGCGATTACGCTGCAAAGATGTTCTACCAGTTCTTCTGCCTCTTTTGCTTTTGCGTTAAAATAAACTGCGTCCAGTTTTTTGGCTGCATATGCCTTCAACAGTTCTTTGTTCTCCACCTGTCCGATGATCTCATAGAAACAAATGCTCTCATTCGCTGCAAGATCTGCCTCTGTTCCATAAAAACTACATGGCAACTGGTTCATGGTGATCTGCTCTTTTGCGAGCAGTTCTTTTAATGCCGTCTCTTCAAATCCAATCGGTTTCTGTAAGGAAGTATCATAGGAGAATACAACCGTCGGATCAACGACCGGCTGTATTCTCGTACCATCTGCAAGACATCCAATGGAAAAATTACCCCCCTCCACCTTTGTGACTGCGGCGGTATCTGCCATGCTGGCACGCACGCGGAAATACGGGCGTCCCTCTTTCACATCCTCGACCTGCATCCACGCTTTGGATGTCTGGCACATGTTTTTCATACTGTCAATTCCAACTCCATATGGAATCAGTGCCGGCATACCGTCTAAAACTTCTATTTTGGCATGTTCCCCGGTTGCATTGGTAAGTTCTACCTTACGCACCAGTGCACCGATTTTTTCTCCCGGAAGTGTAAAATATGTTACCTTTGCATTCACTCCAAGTACGTCATTTTCCTCTTCAATTTTTAATCCGTTCCTGGCAATTTCCATGCGGTGTGTCCGGTTTTCATCTGCAAAAAGCTCCGTCACTTTTCCATCTTTTTTTACAAAAGTACGGAATCCTGTCGTTTTCACATTCTGGTACGCCTGATGCGCCGGATAAAATTCCATGATCGAATGATCTTTATTGTCGACTCCGAAACTGACCACGCACTGTCCACGATTTACATAATAACACCAGATAGGGATTCCCTTCTCTCCGGAAATGCCTGGAAGAAAGCTTGCAAAAGTGCCCTTTTTTCCATAGTTTTCAATTAAAAATTTTTCCTCTGCCATATTCTTCTCCATTCCATTTTTTGCAACTGTTTTATAATGTAATATTTCCCTGGGCAAGAACCACTTCGATCTGATGTGTCTCATTGCCAGAAAGTTTCTCGATCATATTCTTAGGAAGAATTGCCTCATGCTGTTTTGGCACAAAATTTATCTTCTCTCCGTCCACCGTTACATCTGCAATCTGATATTCTCCATAATCCTTTTCTTCGCGGTTCAAATAAGTGATCTTCCAGTTTTTGTCTGCGAACTGCAGTGTAAGGGATGCCTTTTTCTCTTCATCAAACTGCTCTTTTAAAAGTTTAGGTTCTAAGATCATATCACCGACCTGACCTCTTACTCCGAACATCTCTGTGATCACCGTCAGCATATACCAGCTTGCAGCTCCTGTCAGATAATGGTACATACCGCGTCCTCTTCCATTGAAGTATTCCGGAATTCCAGGATAGATGCGGCTTACTTCGAAGTTTGCCGACTGTCTGTACAATGCATGCAAAGACTTATAACCTTCCTTTGCAAATCCACGTTTGTAAAGTGCATTGGCATACATCACTGCCATATGGGAAAAGACTGCTCCGTTTTCTTTATCTCCATAGGAAAATCCAAACATTCTTCCAAGATCTGTCTTGACTTCCCCGAAATCTGTATTCAGACGGTAGCCACCCACTTTTTCATCATAGAGATAACGGTCTGCACTCTTCGTGATCTGCCGGATCTGTTCGTCTGTCGCAGTGCCAGCCATGATGGAAAATACCTGACCGGTTAACATCATGCGGACACCGGTTTTTGTATCTCCTTCTACCTGACGTCCATGATTATCATAGTAACCGTTAAACCAGCCGTTTTCTTCCGAATCCTTTACCCACTCATTTTTCCGGATATGCTCCATTAACCACTCCGATTTGTGACGCAGGTTTTCAGTCAGTTTTTCAATGGAGATCTCTACTTTTTCTCCGCTTGTGTCATGCTCACACGTATGTAAATATTCCTCTAATACATGCAGCTTCTTCTCAACAGAATCGTATAATGCCGGATTATCTTCCAAAAGGATCACAATCTCTGCCAGAATGGAAACCGTTTCTTTTCCGGTTTTCTTCCGGTATGCTTCCAGCAATTCTGCAATATCGGCAAGGTTGCCTGCATAAGCATTGGAAAATGCCACGCTCTCGCCCTTCTCAGAAGCCATATCCAGCGCATCATTCCAGTCTGCGCCGCGCAGTCTTATGTTATTGTGTTCTCCAACTTCATAAAAAGCGGTAAGATTCTGTAACAGCAGATGCTCTAAAATCGTACCCTCTTCCCGCACGCCGCGCTTGGTCTTCTGCCAGCAGCCATAGGATTCATCCCACAGTGTATCTGTCCTGGTTCCTCTTGCGATCTGTTTGTCTTTAAAATAAGCAGCCTCTTTTTCTAACAGTTCAAGATCTCCGGTCTGGTCAATATAAAACTTTGTTGTGATCATTGGCCATACACCATGATCCATCCACACTCTTGTGATATTATTCCGGTCTGCAACAAACTCTCCCTGTTTACTTCCGATGATCGTTGCATTACTTCCATCTACACGGACACCGGCAAAATTATCAAGCAGCATCTGTCTTACTCCATCCGGATTCATGATCAAAAGTGCCAGACAATCCTGCCAGAGATCACGCCAGCCTCTTCCTCCCTTTCCGTAATCATGATGCGGAAGGAAGGAACAGCCATAAATACGACGCAGAATTGGCTGAAAGCTTACCCAGTGCATAAACTGGTTGAAATCCGAATCTCCGGTATGATAAGCGACATTTACTTTTTCCTGCCAGTATGCCTTTGTTTTTTCCAGTTCTTCCAATACCATCTCTCTGGTTGTATAAGTTTTGGAAAGATTCCTGATCTCCTGAATATCTTCTGTGATTCCGGTAAAGATCAGATAACTGCATTCCTCTTCCGGCTCTAATGTGACCTCTGAAAAATGAAGACCTCCAACTGCCTCTAATCCTTCGATCCTTGTTCCTGCTTTGACACCCTCTGCTTTTTTTACAATGGCATATGGTCTCTCAAAGTTACCGCCCTCTCCGACAAAATCCTCTGCTGTCGGATAAAAATCTACCGGCTTTTCTCCATTGCCACTCCAGCCCACGCAGTAATAAGTCATATGATTGACCTGATGTCCTCTCTCATCGAAAGACAATGTCGGTGTCACCAGAACGCCTATGTCTGTCGTTTCAATTCTATGTAATAAAGATGTTACATGTCTGTGGTCACGGATATTGTCCGCGCTTCTTCCATATAATGGTATCGCCGCCGTTGGTGTAACTGTCTGCGCCATGCGTCCTGTGTTTGTGATCGTCACCAGCATGACCTCAACGTTTTTCTCTACTGGAATAAAAGAAAGTATTTCTCCGCGAAGCTGATACTTTTTGGATTCCCTTGTCGTCTTCTGCCACATAAATCCGGCTGTCACTTCACTGTCATCCTGCATTTCCGTAAATTTCTTACTTAACGCTTCTGCTGCATTACCGGTCAAAGACCAGCTTCCGATTCCCTTCACATTGCACCAGAAGTTTCTGCTGTTCCGGTTATTGACAAGATTTTCTGCACTTACCGGCTCCAGTAAAAATGTATTCTGATCTATCTTCGCATCACCGCCGAGATTCGGTGTTAAGGAACTTTTCAACCCTGCTTCCCCTGCAATTGGAAAATAAAGATAGCTGATATTTTCCGCTTTTTTCAAATGGAATGTTCCCTGTGTATCTTCAAATTGATATCCTTTCATCCTGATCCTACCCTTCCTACTTTGATATTTTTATTCTAAAAAAAGCAAGGCACAAAAAAAGGATACTCTTTTTCAAAAAGGTATCCTTTTTTTATATCTTACCGGATGAGACCGTTCTCATATTCACAGATCACTTTTCGTTCTCCTGCAAAGGTCACCGAATCTCCCGATTCATTGATAATATGGTTCATACCCGGATATCCAGTCAGCATCACAGTACAGATATTGTGTACTTTCACTCCATTCTTATCCGGCACCTCCATGGCGGTATCAAGTTCCACGGACGCATCCCGGTTATACAGGTAAACACCAAGCCCCCATGCTTCAAACGCATCCACAGCGCCATCCACATAAAAAGAAGCGTATCCATTCTTCTGTCCCTCATGGCTCATCCAAACCTCCTGGTTTGGAACATCATATGGGATCTCGCTCTGATACATATACACTTTTCCGTGATCTCCATTCCATACCGTCTGATACTGTTCAAAATGTTCTACCATCAGCGCATACATCGTGACATCATCCCCGTTGATGATGATTCCATTTTCTGCCTCGTTTTTCTCCCACGCAACATTGTCTCCGTGGTCTGCACGCCATACCCAGAAGTTATCCCCGACCACATGGTTGCTGTTGATCGTAGCGCAGCACTTTACGCTTACCGGTGTGTCTGTATCTGTTCCTCCGACATGGAAAAACAGATCGCTTAAATAAATATTTTTTCCATTATCCTCTGATTTCTGACCCTCGTTACCGATGACAAGAAGATTGTCTGATTTTATTTCCCCGGCATCAAAAAGTAATCCTGCAAGGATCAGTCCCTGCACATTCCCTGTTTCCAGGCAGACGTTTCCTTTTGCTGCACGCAGGGTTGCCAGTCCCATGCCAAGCACGATTGTATCCGGACGATTTACAGCAATCGGTTCCTCAAGGTCATAAATTCCAGGTGTCAGAAGCAGATTTTTTCCTTCTTCCAATGCCTGATTCATCGTCTCTGCCGTATCTTTCTCCGGCTTTGCAACATAAAACTGGTCAATCGGAATTTTTTCTCCCTCGCTGCCATTTTCCCATGAAACACCGATAGCATTTTCCCGCTCTTTTGGCACATAGACCATATAACCTTCCTCATCATCATAGATCAAAAACGGTTTTTCCTGCATGGCTTCGGTCTTTTCCACCTCTGTGTACGGAACGACCGGCCAGGTTCCGGTTGGATTTTTTCCTTCCTCTGTGCCGACAAAGACCATATTCCAGTTAGCCCCCATCCACGCTTTCCAGTTACAGTTTCTGGAAAGCCATTGCTGCTGTGACCCGGAATCTGTCATCAGGTCGGTGTTGGAGTCCGCCAGAAATCCGCCACTGCACCATCCGTATTCATCATGCAGAAACAATGCACCATCGACCTGCAC
>OLOZ01000910.1_pt1 | contig 22946 bp, 23 predicted proteins | sample 1673021 | NCBI WGS metagenome assembly OLOZ01 (sample SAMEA3136747, study PRJEB25190) | human gut metagenome | biome: human gut; feature: human-associated habitat; material: faeces | place: Austria | collected 2013 | reverse complement strand
ACTGTTGTCTTAGGATAACAATAAATTTTTTTAGAACTATGTGATAGTTCTTTTCAAGCACGTCTTAAATCATAATTCTTTCAAATATGTTTAGTAATAGCAGAAAAGGTGTCTGCCGTTTATATAGCTGACACCTTAACTTAATTACCTGATGGTATTAGTTTTGTTTAACTTAATACCATTGATGTAAAAGTTTGTATTTTTCGTTTCTGTTTATACATTGTGATACAAAATATACATATCCTAACGATTCAAAAAAGTTAACAACAAAATCCCCCATAATATGAACTTATCCTCCTTCTCTTAAAAATTGCATCCACTTTTCATGAATGTCTTTTATCTTTCTACGGCTGATATAATACTTTTCTTCACTATTTAAAGTTATTTCATCTTTATGAATATCAGATACAAAATTCAAATTTATAATATCAGATTTATTGATCTGAACAAAAAATGGTGAAAGATCCACAAGTATTTCTTTTAAGTTCATTCTTGCTTCAAATTGTTTATCGTTGTAATAAAAAACACATTTGTCACTTATTTTAGAAATGACTTTGATATCTCTTTGAACAAGAGAATATTCAATGCCGAATGATGAGATTTTAATTGTTTTATTTTTATTCATATAAAATTGCAGACAACGATCAATTTCGGATATTCCCTTATTATTCAAATCCTTCTTTAAAATATACGAAAATGGTGAAACAGTGAAGGAATTAAATACATATGTTGTGTAAGAACTAATAAACATAATAATAATGTCAGTATTAGTTTTTCTAATTTGATTGCATATACTGATTCCATTATATTGATTAATTTCAACATCTATAATAAGCAAATCAAATGAATGAATGTCTACCAATAACTGTTCAGGTGAAGAAAATGTAGAGATTGAAAAATCATTTATACCTATTTTATTAATCCTTTCACCTATAATATCCTTAACTTCATCCATAAAAATAGAATCATCATCTATTATCGCAATTTTCATTATATTAATCTTCCTTTCACCTAAAGTATTTTCTAATCAATCAAACAATCCTATCACCTGTTTACATCTTAAAAAAATCAATCACTTTTTTCAACACTGGTACCACAAACGGAATAATTCTAATATGAATGGCATATGAACCATTTAGATTAGAAATTTACCTTTTAGTTCATTCATATTGAAATATAGATTAGATCCAATATACTAAAAATGAATTATATAGGAGGTGTAGACAAAATGATGAAAAGGTTGTATTTTTTCACAAAGATTTGCTTTTTTATAGTTGTAGTATCTGTTTCCATATATTTGAAAGAAAAATATTATCTTACTTACATAGTGCCATCAGTTGTAGATGATACAACAGATTATATTATTCAATTCAATGAGTTTTCAAACGTCATTATAGTGGGTAGTTTATTATTGCTAATTATATTCTTTATTTATTACAGAATAAGTATACATTTATCTTATGTTACATTACTAGATAAAACAATCTTGTTTTACTTTTTTATTTATTTTATTACTATACTAGTAACTCGTTTCTCTTTTTATGAATATACTGGAGATTTATGTCAATTGACTTTTATATTATCTTCTATCACATTTTTACAATATGATTTTTTAGGAATTTTACCCCTCGGAATAGTTCTCTATGCCCCGATAATATATTTATTCTTTATGCAAAAAAGCAAAAGAAATAGTCATCTCATTTAAACTAAATATTGAACATGTCCTCACTAAAGATTGTAAGACAACTAAGCAAAAAGGGACGATTAAATCATAATTAATTTAATCGTCCTTTTCGTTACATCATATAATTTATCTTTTACAAAAAAGAATTATTTCACCATTGAGAATGCAAATACCACAACACCTAATATAACTAGAATAATACCTGTCACTCTATTTAATGTTTCTGGAGTCGCTTTATTCGCAAAACGTGCTGCAATTCTTGCCCAGATGAATGTAAAGATAACACATAGAATCCATACACCCCAATCAGGTGTCCCACCAATCGCAAAATGAGATACAGCTCCTGTTAAGGCAGTGAATGTCATAATAAAGACACTTGTTCCTACTGCTGTTTTAAGTTCATAGCCTAATACAGAAGTAAGAATAAGAAGCATCATCATACCTCCACCTGCACCAATGAAACCACAGATAAAACCAATAATAACACCACAGATTACTGACTGAATGGCTCTTTTTTGAGGAGAGACTGCTTCCATAGATTCTTTTGTTGTCATAACTGGTCTAAGGATAAACTTTATACCTAGAAGCATTGTCATAAAGACTGAGAAATTACCCATAGTGGCTGCTGGCACTAAACTAGAGACATAGCTTCCTACTACTGTAAAACATAATACAGAAACCATCATGATTAAACCGTTTCTAATATCTAGATTCTTGTTTTTACCATATTCATAAGCAGAGACTGCACTTGCTAGTACATCTGAAGATAAGGCAATCCCTACAGCCATATAAGGATCCATTCCTAAGAAAGTAATCAACATTGGACTTATAACAGCTGCAGCACTCATACCTGCAAAACCAGTACCAAGTCCTGCACCCATACCCGCAAAGAATGTAACAAGAATAGTCATTAACACTGTCATATTATTGATCCTCCAATATCCTATCAAGATTATCTTCCATGATTTCCATACCTTTAAATAATATTTCTTTCATAGAATCTTCCATATTATTAAATAATATATCTTTAAAATCTTTCTGAACTAAGCGTCCTTTTTCTATAATAGAATCTGCCTGAGAAGTACATACAAGTTCTGTCTTTCGGCGATCTCCTGTCACTTCTCTTCTTTCTAGATACCCTTCTTTTACAAGTTTATCTACATTTATAGAAACAAGATTGGCTTTAATTTTTCTTACTTCTACAATATCTCTTGCTGTCTTATATTGAGGATTATTCGATAAAAACATCAATATATCAAAAGCTGTTTGTGGTAATTTTATTTCCTGACATAGTGGTTTACACATTACACTATATGCATGAGCCATTTTATTTGGAAACTCTATATTGAAATACATACTCTTACCTTCTTTCATATTTAGATAGTTCATTTATGAACTATTATAATCTTATGCTATAAGAAGTCAATAAATGATACTATATTTTTGTCTTCAGATAAAAAAATAGGAGACATTACAAGAATATCTCCTGCTTTTCATCCTTTATACAAAGAGTAGAATACTCCTTTTCTATCTATAAGATCTTTAAAAGTACCTGATTCTACAATAGTCCCATGATCTAGTACAAGTATTTCATCGAATCTCTCTAATAGATTATCTTCTAATCTATGAGTGATCATGATACATGTATTATTTCTATTCAACAAATTCTTTTCTACTTCTTTTGCGGTTACATGATCTAAGTTAGATGTGGGTTCATCATAGATCAATAAATCTGTATTCTTTAATAAAGTTCTTGCAATACTGATTCTCTGTTTTTCTCCTCCAGAGATATTATTCCCATTTTCATTGATGACAGTATCTAATCCATCAGGCAATGATTCTACAAAATGATCTAATCCTGCCTCATGTACGATTTGATTAACCTGTTCCATTGAATAATCATTATAATAAGTAATATTGTTTCTTAGTGTATCATTGAGAATAGGTGCATTTTGATGAACCATGGATAAATGAGAGTAAACACTACTCATATCAATTTCATTGAGATTTACATCATTAATAGAAATAATACCTTTGTAATTATCATAATAATTTAGAAGCAACTTAACGACAGTGGACTTCCCACAGCCACTATTCCCGACAATCGCATACTTCTTATTCTTGAAAAATTCAAAGTTAAAATCATGAATGATTTCTTTATTCTCAGTATAACCAAATGATATATGATCCATAGTGATTTTATTTAGACCATTTATTTTAATTCCAGTTTGAGCCATTTTAATATCCATATATTCTTTCAATTTAATTTCAATAGGTTTGGTACTCTTTAATAATGGAAGTTCACTAGATAATCGTCCTAAAGGATTCGCAATATTATTTACAAGTTGTGTGATTGCCATCATTTCACCAATAGTAATTTGATTCTTGATGACAAAATAGAGTGATATAAGTGTTGTCATAACACTTACACCAAGTGATGATAAAGTTGAAAAACCAGCTATGATTCCTTCACAATATCTAAAGTTTTCCATACTTTCTTCATATATATTATCTGCATGATCAAAGTCATCTATTACTTTATGAGTCACCTGGAAACATTTGATGATTTCAAAAGAATTGAAGAAATCCTTAATCTTCACATTCAAATCACTGAATTTATTAATAGAATCTATCTGCTTATGGGATAATATTTTACCTAATAATACAGGCACAAATATCGCAATCACATTAATTAATATGATTATGACAGCAAGTTCAAATTGGAATGAGATGACTGCAACTAAACAAATGAAGAATTGAGATAAGTCAGAGATGATTGTAAGAAGGTTATCAAAATAATTCTTTTCAAGTATCTTTAAATCATTATTAAATATGCTCGTATAGACTGAAGTGTTTTCCCTATTGAAGTCTTTGATACTCTTTGAGAATATGCCTTTAAATAAATCATGTTTCAAAGACAACATGACTTTCTTGAGGAATTTTGCTTTAAAGAAACCTCTTAGTATATGAAGAGTAAAATTAATGACGATAAAGAAGATAGTAAGAATCATCACATGGTAAAACTGCGTAATATTTTTTGCGGTTGAGGTATCAATCATTCTTTTGAGAATATTCGCTAAAAAGACAGACATAAGACCTGCTGTTGAAAACAAAATAATACAAATAGAAAAATAAAAAAGACTTGATTTGATATATTTCTTCATATTAGATTGTACCTCCCTTATCTATCGATATATCTTTATTAATTATAAAACTATCTGTAAACACAATCTATGTTTTTGAATAAATCGCAAAAAAAAGAAACCTGTGAATAGGTTTCTTAGGATACTTCCTTATGATGATTCATTGCATCTATAACTTCTTGTTTTTTTACTTCATAAGCATGACCTGTATGCTCATTTAAAATATCCAGTGCTTTCTGATAGTGACCTTTTCTTACATAGTAATCAACATAATTGACTTGTACTGCTTCACTATCTGCATACTGACTTAAATAATCAAGAATCACTGATTCTTCTTTACCTGATTCTATAAGTAAATCCAAACCATATTTTGTCCAACGTTCATAAATAACCTTTTGGAGTTCTCTGTCATCATAAAGAGATGAATAGAGAATCTTCTGATGAATAAGGTTGAACTTCAAATCATAGAACTGCTTACTATCAAAATCATTTAAGAGTACTGGATCAATCACACCTTCATAAAATGGCAGGCAGCAGTCACTATAAAGTTCCTTCACTGCATTAAAGGCTTCCTCACTAGAAGGATAGATCTTTATAAGTTGTCTCAAATACTCATGGATATCCGTAAGGATTTCATAGACTTCTTTCTTCGGATCTAAACATGTGACTTTACAAAATGCGCAGGCAATAAGCGCGTGTGCTGTCTGGTAATCACGTTTTGATATAAGTTTACTTAAAGAGATACGAAGATACTTTTTCAACTTCTTTAAAAGTGTTGGTATATGATCTTCATTATCATCTATCAGTTCTACTAGATAGTCTAAGTATTTATCTTGAATTGTAGTTGTTTCAATAAGATCAATAAAGCGTTGCTGCAAAGACTCATTGAATCTCATTTCATTAAACAGAAGCTGTTCTAATTGATCTCTTGGAAGTGTATGAATACGTTCTTTGAGTTCTTTTATAAACTCGATATCTAGTTTTTCTTTGATATCATCATAATTTTCATGTTCACTGCATGCAAGAAGTACAGCTGCCATATGCTTACAATGATGTCCTTTATTGGCATAAGGACAATCACAATACATACCAGTGACCTGTTCATCCTTTAAATCTATAGTCACATGATAATCTTCTGATCCTTCTACTACAGCCGCAATACCATAAGGTTCCTGATAGAGTTTCTTGATCTTCTTCTTATAAAAATAATCATAACCACGCTTTAAGATGACATCTGTAAACTGATCCGCCCAATCTATAATATTAAGGTTTAGACAAGGTGAAATCTCCTCTTTCAACTTAAGTAAATCTTCATCTTCTTGATGATACTTTAATCCAAGTTCAACGACTTCAAGCGCTTTACTAGAATTTCTATTTTCTAAACATATATTCGCATATCGAGTAAACACTGGTGGATAATTATGATATGTATCAAGGAAATGAAGAATATCCTGATGAGACTGATGTGCTTCCTGCAACATCTTTAATCCTATGTATATCCAGCGAGAATATTGCATACGTCCATCCCAGATATCTTTCAAGGCTTCACTACCTAGAATCATATGATTCACAATACGATACTTGTCTTCATATAATTCTTCATCATTAAAACATTCTAGAAAGACTTCAGTGAGATACTCTTCATCTTCTTTCTCATACTTATGAAAATGGTATTCTCTTTCAAATACATCTAATAAAGTCTTTTTATTATGACTGCAAGAAATGATTATTTTTAAATCATTCTTAAGTTCTTCTAAGATATCATCTTTTTCTTCAGGTATAGATGAAATGAGATAGAATGTTTCAAATACCAAATTAAGTGATCCAAGAGAGTCTTCTGTTATTGTAGGAAGAATTGAACGTTTATAGGAAATGAGTTTATTGATCATCTGTTTATAGCTTCCACTCTCTGTAATAATATCTCTAATCACAGATTTGTACTTTTCATCAGTATCGGCTTCTTGAAAATCATGGAACTGATATGTCTGTTTAGGATCATAGGCATAAAGAAGTGCTGCAATATGTTCACAATATTCATCTTCATTTTCACAGCTGCAATCCATATCTTCTATCATTCCATCACGTAAATAAACAATAGAGTAATAGTCATCATCGTCAAATATGCTTCCTTTGATTGCATATTCATTATGTTGAATGTCTTCTACTGCACCACTTTGGTACAGTTCATATCCTCTCTTTAATGTTCTTGGAGTGAACAATTGATTCCATCTTATCTTATTCATAAATGTACCTCTCTTATAATTAATTATAGCACACTTAATTCATCTTTCTTCTTCAATATACGATATGCGATTAAACAGATAATAACTGATAATAATGATCCTAAAGGAGCTGCAAGTCCCATTGGAAATAAATTGTGAGGATACATTATAGAAGCAATATAAGAACCTGGTACTCTGACTAATGAAATAGCAATAATATTGTGAATAAAGCCAATATAACTCTTTCCATCTGCTGCAAAGTAACCACTAAAGCAAAAATGAATTCCTGCAAATATTGTATCCATAATATAAGAACTAATATATTGTACACCTAGTAAGATTACTGTAGTATCTTTAGTAAATAATCCAAGAAGTGTAGGTGCAGCACATTCTACAATCAAAGCAACAATGATTCCATAAAGAGTAGTGATCATTACTGCATATTTTAATACTGTACGAGCACGTCCGTAGTCTTTGGCACCGATATTTTGTGCAGATAAAGCTGATACAGTCGCAAGCATTGTAGAAGGAATAATAAAGATGGCAGTGATCATCTTTTCTACAATACCTACTGCAGCAGCATCGTTTAATCCACGACTATTCGCAATAATAGTAATTATCATAAAGGCAATCTGAACACATCCGTCCTGTATTGCGACAGGAAAGCCTACTTTTAGAATATGTTTAAATACCTGAGATTGAAGATGAAGGTCTTCTTTTTTGATATGAATATCAGAAGTACGATATTTCATTGAGATCAGTGCGATAATAACACTCACGCTTTGTGACACAGTGGTTCCAAGTGCTGCCCCTATTGGTCCCATATGAAATGAACCAATAAATATATAATCTAAGATAATATTTAATAAACAGGCAATCGCAATAATATACATAGGGCTTTTAGAATCTCCTAAGCCTCTATATATAGAACTGATGATGTTATAGGCGGTGATGAAAGGAATTCCTATAAAACATATGACAAGATATTGCACAGTTCCAGTCATTGCTTCTTGTGGAACATTGAGTAATACGACAAGTGGTTTTACAAAAATAAGCAATAAAAAAGTAGAAACAATAGAAATACATGCAAAGAGTGTAATCGTATTACCTATCGTTCTTTCTACTAATGTATGATTCTCAGCGCCAACTGCATGACTGATAGAAACAGTCACCCCCATAGCCAGTCCTACAAGAATCGCTGTCAACATATGCATGACCTGACTGCCATTAGAAACAGCTGTAATACCATCTACCGCATTAAATTGCCCAATGATAAATAAATCAGCCATACCATAGAGTGTCTGTAAGAAATAAGATAAAAGATATGGAATCGCAAAAAATGCGATATGTTTTAATATATTTCCTGATGTAACATTATTTTCCATATAAGTCCCCCCTTTTGTAATCTGAATAGTATCATTAGGTTATATACTATGTAATTGCAAAAGTCAATAAAAAATATAGGTTTTCCAACGCCCATTTGTTGTCTTTTACCTATATTTTTATTTTATCTCAGCAATAATAGTCACACATTTACAGGAAAATATATAGTGACTTTGTCATGACTCGATTTCTATAAGTTCATAATCTCTAGAACCATATCCTAATGCTTCTGCTGCTTCAATAGTATGAACACCATTTCTTGATTCAATACGTTCAATAAGATGTTCTTTACCTGGATCATCTGAAGCATAGACAAGGTTTAAACATGCCTGATCAATAGCAATAGGATCGGTAGAAATCAAAATACCAATATCTTTCATACATGGATCTTCTGCCACTGCACAGCAGTCACAATCGACTGACATATTTTTCATCACATTGATATATACAATATTATCTTTAAAATAATTATGAACAGATGATGCAGCATCAGCCATAGACTCTAAGAATAAATCATGATTCGCTGTCCATATATCTTCCGGAACACCTGCACCATGTATATATGCTTTGCCATAAGAAGATGCACAACCAATAGAAAGCTGCTTTAAAGCACCTCCATATCCTCCCATTGGATGTCCTTTAAAATGTGATAAGACAAGCATGCCATTATAGTTTGCAATATCTTTTCCAACATAGTTTTTTTGTATCACTTTACCACCTGGAATATCTAATACAAGATCTGGTCCTTCCGCATCTAATAAATCAACATCAAAGTATCGAGACCATCCATGTTTTTCAATTGTCTTTAGATGTTTTTCTGTTGTATTTCTTGATCCTTCATAAGCTGTATTACATTCTACAACTGTCCCATCAAGATGTCGGATTATAGGAGCCCAGAACTCAGGTGTTAAGAAATTCTGATTTCCTTCTTCTCCTGAATGTAACTTAATCGCAATATGACCTGTTAATTCTTTTCCTAACTCTTCATACGTAGTAAGAACCATTTCCGGAGAAATTGTACGTGTAAATAATACTTTTGATTTCATTTATATCACCTCTCTAAAAAAATTGTAACGTTAAACCAAGGTTTAAGGTCAAGAATTATTGAATCACGTTCTATTATTTCTTATACTATTAAAGAGGTGATTGGATGACTTATACAATTAAGCAGGTATCAGAAATGATGTCTTTACCTGTTTCTACTATTCGTTATTATGATAAGATGGGACTCATTCCTTTCTTAGAAAAGAATGAATCAGGTTATCGTATTTTTAAAGAAAAAGATATTTCTATGCTGCGTATTATTGAATGTTTCAAGAATACAGGTATGAGTATTTCTGAAATGCAACAATATGTAGAAATGGTTAAACGTGGTGATGAATCATTAGAAGAACGTTATCAACTCTTTGTGAGAAGAAAAGAGATTGTATTAGAAGAAATGCGACAATTAGAAAAACAACTAGAAACAATTGATCATAAACTCTGGTATTATGAAACTGCTATAAAAGCAGGTACAGAAGATATCCACAAAAAATAATCCTCTCGTTACAGAGAGGATTATTTTTTGTATGGAGTTATTCTCCTGCTATTTCTTTAATTAAACATTCATTGCCTTGCAGTAAGACAGTATTTCCACTATGACAATAGGGACATTCTCTGCCATAATCGATTGTAGAATAAGTATTTTGACAGTTATGACAGATTGTAATAGCTTCAATCCATTCATAATCAAGTGTGGAATACTTAAGCAATGGCACTTTCTTCTTATAATATTCCCAGCAGTCTACTAAATAGTCTGGTTCAATTCCACTGACCTTGCCTATCTGTAAAGTGACCCTACGGATATCTGTGAGACTGTTTTCCTGTGCAACATCTTCTAATGTTCTGACAATATGTACGACAATACCTAATTCATGCATCTTTATTTCTTCTTATTACGTAAAATCTTAATCTGTCTTTTTGCAGCATAAGGAAGAATGACCTTCAACTTATCTTCTGATCTTACCATATTGCTTCCTTCTGGGATATCTCTTGTAAGCTTGATTGCATCAAATTCACATTTAGTTGTACATAGACCACATCCAATACATTTATTAGGATCTACTACACTTGTGCCACATCCAAGACAGCGTTTTGCTTCTGTTTGTACCTGTTCAGACGTAAATGTAGAACGTAAATCTCTAAATGTTTCTGTCGCAAGACCCTGTTTTGTACCTGGAATCTGTCTCTTTGAATGATCAAAGTCTAAAGTAATTAAAATATCGTCCTTATCAAACTGAGTAAACTGGTGTAAATCTCTACCTAAAGTTAAAGAATGTCCTTTATGTACATAACGATGCATTGATTCAGCCGCTTCTTTACCCTGTGCAATCGCATCAATCACAAAGCGAGGACCTGTATATACATCTCCTCCTGTAAAGATATCTTCTACAGAAGTCTGTAAAGTAATGGCATCCGCTTGAATTGTACCATTTGGATTTGTATTGATATCTAATCCTTCTACCGGAATAATATCCTGTCCTACAGATATTAAGACATAATCACATGGGTAACTTTCTTTTTGTGTTTCATCATAAGATGGATTAAAAGCACCTGTTTCATCCCTTAAAGATATCCATTTCTTTAATGTGATTGTATGATCCTTGATTTCCTGAGGGCCCCCATCCACAATGCATAGTAATACCTTCATGGATGGCTTCTTCTACTTCATCAGGGCTTGCAGGCATATCTTTTTCTGATTCTAAACAGAACAAGTCAACAGACACTGCACCACTTCTTAAAGCACTTCTTGCCACATCCATAGCCACGTTACCACCACCAATGACAACCACATGACCACTAAGCATATCTTTACTTTCTTCTTTATTCACTTCTCTTAAAAAATCAACACCTGTCATAACATACTCTTCATTCATTCCAGGGATATTTAATTTCTTACCACCTTGTGCACCAATCGCAAGATAGATGGCTTCATAACCTTCTTCACGTAATCCATCAATAGTGATGTCTTTACCGATTTCTACACCACATCTAAATTCAATGCCCATTGCCTTAAGTACTTCTATTTCTGCATCAATGACATCTTTTTCTAATCTAAATGATGGAATACCATAACGAAGCATACCACCTGGTTTTTCTTCTTTTTCAAAGATAGTGACAGGATAACCCTTGATTCTTAAATAATAAGCAGCGCTCATACCAGCAGGACCTGCACCAATAATAGCCATCTTATGAGGATAGAATCCGCCCTCTTCATTTTCACATAATGGGATATAGCGGTCTTCCTCATTAAGTTCTTTTTCCGCAATAAACTTCTTAATTTCATCAATTGCGAGAGGGGCATCCAATAATCCACGTGTACATTCCTGTTCACATCTTCTGTTACAGATAGAACCGCATACTGCAGGGAATGGATTAAAGTCTTTAATAAGCTTTAAAGCATCCATATAGCGTCCAACACTGGCCATCTTGATATAGCCCTGTACAGGAAGATGAGCAGGACAGGCTGTTTTACAAGGAGCAGTTCCTGTTTCATGACAATTGACTTTGGCAGTATCTCTAAAATCAGGATTCCAATGATCTGGTCCCCATTTAATCATGTCTGGTAATTCCACCTGTGGATATTCAATAGGACCCTTCTTTGTACAAAGCTTCTGACCAAGCTTTGCAGCTCCTACTGGACATACTTCTACACACTTACCACAGGCTACACACTTGCTGACATCCACATGTGCACGATAAGCACTTGCAGACATATTTGGTGTATTAAAGAGCTGACTTGTTCTTAAAGCATTACATACACCTGCTGCACAGTTACAAATCGCAAAGATCTTATCTTCACCATCAATATTTGTAATCTGATGCACATAACCTTTTCTTTCACATCTTTCTAATGTTTCAATAACATCTTCATAAGTACAGTAATGACCACCTTTATTTGTCTCTACAACATAATCAGCCATATCCCCAACCGCAATACATACATCGGCTTCAATATCACCTGTCCCTTCTCCTCGAACTCTTTGTTGTCTACGACATGAACATGGAGATAAAGCATACTTATCATACTTATTCAACCAATGAGAAATCTTTTCTACCGATACTGCTTCCTGATTGGCTTCAATAGATTTTTCTACTGGAATAACATGCATCCCAATTCCAGCACCTCCTGGAGGCACCATTGGAGTGACCTTTTCTAGTGGTAATCTTGTCATCTGTTCAAAAAAATCAGTCACAACTGGATGTTCTTTGACTAAATCATTATTCATAACCATGAATTCTGCAGAACCAGGGACAAACTGAGGCATCACATATTGTTTATGATGATCTTCATTTTCCCAGTTATACTCAATCATCCCTATATCACATACTTCTTTTAATACACGTTCAACACGTTCTTCTTCCCAGCCTGTTCTTTTAAGAATTTCTTCAAAAGACATAGGTTTGCGTACTTCAAAAAATAAACATAAATTACATTGTTCATCATTCAAGATTTCACTTAAACATTTGTATTCAGGATCATCTTCCTTAAGCTTCTTAAACTTCACTGGTATTCGGTCTGTAATACGTCTTGCAAGTCTATCAATATTATCTCTATAGGCCATTATTTTATTCCTTCCATTCTCTTATACGTGTTAAAAGGTAATCACACCAAGACTTGACTCCTTCTCCACTTTTTGCACATATTTCAAACACCTTTGCATTCTTATTACGATAATGAATATTCTCTTTACATTTTTCTATATCAAAATCAAAGTAAGGAAGAACATCCACCTTATTAATAAGCACGACATCACATACTTCAAACATAAGCGGATATTTTAAAGGCTTATCATCCCCTTCTGGCACACTCAATATCGCAATATTTAAAGAGGAACCTGTATCAAATTCCGCAGGACATACCAAATTTCCTACATTTTCTAATACTGCAAGATCTAGATTTTCCATTCCTAACTCATGTAATCCCTGTCTTGTCATATCCGCATCTAAATGACACATGCCTCCTGTGTGTAATTGTATTGTACGTACACCATACTGACTAATAGTGTGCGCATCTACATCACTATCAATATCTGCTTCCATAACACCAATATTCACTTCATCTTTGATTGTTTCAATAGTGCGTGATAATGTGGTTGTCTTTCCTGAACCTGGACTAGACATGATATTAAGTAAGAAAACACCCTTCTCTTTGCATTCCTGTCTTAATAAATCTGCATCCTTATTATTATCTTCAAATATACTCTGTTTTAGTTCTATAACCTTATACATATGTAAACCCCTTTCATTAGATATTCTAATAGATTTCTTGAACAGAGTAAACATAACAAAATAATCCTTCAACAAATCATCTTATTTGTAAGGATTTAAAATTCTAAGAGCTTGTGATTTTCTTTAAAATAGTGGTGTATTTGGTGTATAATAGCACAGGTATTCAAAGGAGAGGAATTATGATATTAGAACAAATAGATGAAAACTTATTAAAAATTGCGAATGAATCTGATGTTGTATTAAAAGACATTTATGAAAAGATTGATGATGTTTGTTTCTATAACTCAAACAGAGTTCTTTCTGCATTTATTGAGAATAATGTCAGCTATTCTGATTTTGCGGACATGAATGGATATGGCAGCTATGATTCAGGAAGAGATAAGCTAGAAGCTATTTTCGCAACTATTCTTGGATGCGAAGATGCATTAGTGAGACCACAGATCATGAGTGGTACAAATGCGCTTTATTTAACTTTATCTGCTTTACTTAAGCATGGTGATACAATGATTTCATTATCTGGAGCACCTTATGATTCTTTACAGGAAATGATTGGTATTTCAGGAGAATCTAGTCAGTCATTAAAGGCTCATGGTGTATCTTATGAACAGATTGATTTAGTTGATAATGATTTCGATGATGATAAAATCGTAGAACGTTTAAAAAAGAATGATGTTAAACTTGTAGAAATCCAGAGATCTAAAGGTTATTCTTCACGTTTATCTTTAACACTTTCTAAGCTTGAACGTATTATTACTAAGATCAGAGAAGTCAATAAGGATGTTATTATCATGGTAGATAACTGCTATGGTGAACTTGTAGAAAAGAAGGAACCAGGACATATTGGTGCTGATATCGTTGTAGGGTCTTTAATGAAGAACCTAGGTGGAGGTATTGCACCTACTGGTGGTTATATTGCAGGTAGAAAAGATTTAATCTTTATGTGTGCTGAAAGATTAACTGCACCTGGTATTGGTAAAGATCTAGGAGCTAACTTCAATATGAATAATACTTTCTTCAAGGGTGTATTTATGGCTCCTAATGCAGTAAAGAATGCTTTAAAGAGTGCTGTATTTAGTGCTTATATGTTAGAAAAGTTAGGCTTTAATAATGTATCTCCAAGATATAATGAAGAAAGAACTGACATTATTCAGACATTAGAACTTGGTACAGAAGAAAACCTAGTGAAGTTTACACAGGCTATTCAGAATAGTTCTCCAATTGATTCATTTGTAGCCACTATGCCTGCACCAATGCCTGGTTATCCTCATGATGAAGTAATGGCTGCTGGTACATTTACTTCTGGTAGTACAATTGAATTAAGTGCAGATGCACCTGTTGTTGCACCTTATACACTTTATATCCAGGGTGGTTTGACATTAGAATATAGTAAACTTTCTATTCTATTCGCCCTTACAAATGTTTTAAAGAAATAACACGAAAGGTCCTGATTGATTTCAGGACCTTTTTTAACAGCTGCCTTTCTGGCCGCCATCTATTCTTATAATTGTATTGTTGATGAAATTCGCTTCATCACTAATAAGAAACTTCACAAGATAAGCCACTTCTTCTGGTTTACCATAACGGTTCACCATAATCTTTTCCTCTTCCTCTTTTAAGAATTCTTCGTCATATCCATCTAGTTCATTGTCTGTTCCAATGAATCCTGGTGCGATTGCATTCACATTAATATATGGCCCATATTCAAAGGCAAAATTATGTGTTAATGAGATTAGTGCCGCTTTAGAGGCATCATAATCAATACACATTGGATAATAGGTATTTATACCATTAGTAGAAGAAATATTAATAATACGTCCATATTCCTGATCAAGCATATGTCTATAGACACGCTTACTGCAATTAAATGCCCCTACGACATTGACATCCAATGTCTTTCTAAACTCATCTGCTGTCTTAAGATGAAAGAGATTGGATAAATCAACAGCAGCATTATTAATAAGAATATCAACACCACCCCATTTTTCCTCTATTAAAGAAATCATGGCATCCACTTCTTCTTCCTTTGACACATCTGCCTGAACAGTCATTACACGTACATCATAATTTTTTTTAATCTCTTCTTCTAATAAAGCCGCTGCTTTATTAGAAGTAAGGTAGTTGATCACTACATCATAATGGTTTTTCGCAAGTTCTAATACGATGGCTTTCCCTATCCCCTGAGCACCACCTGTTACAAGTACAACTTTATTCATATGTGAAAAAAGAGCTTATATTAAGCTCTTCCTGCGTATTTTCCATCAGATGAGAAGACAACGATTTCTTCGCCTTCTTCAATAAACTGAGGTACTCTTAATGTTAGACCAGTATTAGTAACAGCATCCTTAGTCTGGTTAGATGGTGCACCTTTAATAGCTGGATCTGTCTTAGCAACAGTTAATTCAACTTTTTCTGGGATAGATACTGATAATAAATCACCTTCAAAGAACATAAGAGATGCTTCTCTTCCTTCTACGATGAAATACTTATTGAATCCGATCTGTTCTTCTGATAATTCATAAGTATCATATGTTTCCATATCCATGAAATAATAAGTAGAATCAGCTTCATATGAGTACTGTGCTGTTTTCTTTTCAATGTTAGCAGCTTCGAATTTTGTTGAAGCGTTGAAGTTTCTGTCCTGTGTAGAACCAGTCTTTAGGTTCTTCATCTTAGTCTTTAAGATAGCAGCACCTTTACCAGGTTTTACATGTTGGAAGTCTAAAACAACCCAAGGATCGCCATCAACGATTAATGTAAGTCCAGTTCTAAAATCTCCTGCAGCAATTGCCATAATAATCACTCCTGTTTCTATATGTTTTTACGTTCCTATTGTAGCAGTTTTATAAGCTACTCTCAAGTTATAGAGAAATTTAATTAGAATAAAGATAGTTTTTCGTTTGTTTTCTGGTGTTCTCTAATATATTTAGTCCATTTAATATAACCATAAGTTGTATTAGTGAAGTAACCAAGTTTAAGAATTAATAATACATATTGTCCAGATAAGATGTTAATGATAGCTTCTAAAGCAGCACAGATATACCATGCAATCCACTGTTCTCTTAATCTGAAGAAGATAAATAAACCATTCGCAATACCTACTGCAGAGGCACAGGCATCAATATAAATGATCCATGTTTCTAATGTCTTATTTGTATAGAAATCAGTTGCAATATCTAAACCACTGATGAAATAACCAACAACGATAGTCCATACAAAGATACCTACAATAACAAGTACTTCCTGATATCCTTTTAGTTTTCTTACCATTGTTAATTCATCATCTTCTTCATCTTTATGCTTAGACCAGTTGATATAACTGATGATATCAATTGGAAGCCAGAAGAATAATGTAGTCACCATTGTCGCAAAACGATACATTAATACAATACACATTGCGATTTCCGCAATTTCTACGGCAACAGATACTAAGAAGTTGTAACGAGACTGTTTAGAAATGAGTAATTCACATAAGATATTTAAGAATGTATCTAAAAGATACAATAACATGATAACAATACCATTAACACCATTTGCACTTTCTTCTGGGAAAGCAACAGCGAAAATAGTAGCAAGTACCATGATAGTCATGAACCAGCTCTTTTCATATGTTGTAAACTGTTTAGAGAATAACAACATTAAAGCCAATGATAAGCTTAAGATAAATAAAGAAGATGCAAGGTTAAAGATATACATAGTCTTATTTGCCATGACCTGCTTATAAGAATTTTTAACTTCTTTCTGACTCACATCTTTGTGATCAAAGTATAAGTCAGTTCCATTACTTGTCTTGAATTCATAAGCAGTAATAGTCTTATTCTTTAACTGTGTATATTCTTCATAAGAATAAGAAACAACAAGCTGTTTGTCACCTTTACTATATGCAACATCACATACTGTGTTGTCTGAACTATAGTCTTCATCCTGTGTATTTCTTTTCATTACAATGCTTTGTACATAATCCACTTTACCAGGATTAGAATGTACTTCTTTAAGACCTACACAAAGAGAAATAATTGAACCTAATACTAACGCAATAAGAACAATAATTTCAGCTGTTCTTAATTTCTTTCTAGGTTCGATGTTGTTTTTAAAAAATTGAATCATACTACAAACTCCCCTTAAATTTTAAAATCAGTATTTAAAAAAAATACTTCACAATTATAATAAATAATCACTTAAAATGGTAGGTCTTTTTGTAAAGTTTATCGTATTTCTTTCAACATTTCTTCAGGTGTAATATCAAACAAGCTTGCAAGCGCTATAAGATTAGTTGTACTTGGATCAGAGTAACCATTTAGAAACTGCCTGTGTAGATACACCAAGTGTTTCTGCTACAAATTCCTGAGTCATCTGACATTCCATGCGGTGCTTTTTAATCACACCTCCAGTGTTTTTGCATACTCTTCCTTTTCTTTACGTACTGGCTCTGACTTAATATATTTTCTTAATGCGACAATGAGCAAATAAACAACATAGATGATTACACCCCAGACAATAAGTGCAGGTATAAGCGCTATTAATAACATGAATGAATTTGTCATTTTTATTTCCCTCCTCACGTCAAATATAGCTTAATATCGTTAGTTGCGCTATCAATTATCAAGCAACTACAAAAAAAAGAAGGCATCGCCTTCTTAACGCATACAAATATAAACAAGATATGCTGTATAAATGGCAAGCATCACAATACCCTGCCACTTAACAAGTTCTTTCTTCTTCCATGCAAATATCCATACTAGTGTACTTACTGCAATTAAAATAAATGTATCAATCAAGTTTTCTGCAATAATTGCAACAGGACTAATGACCCCGGCAATACCTAATACAAGCAAGATATTAAAAATATTAGATCCAATAACGTTACCTAAAGCCATATCGATTTCATTCTTTCTTGCAGCTACAATAGAAGTGACAAGTTCTGGAAGACTTGTTCCTAAAGCGACAATAGTCAAACCAATAAGGTTCTGACTAAGTCCTAGCATAGTCGCAATAGCTGTAGCACCTTCTACGACGAAATCACCACCAAATTTAATAGCAGCCGCACCACCGACAATATATACAATACACTGCCATACTGGTAATAGCTTGATTTCTTCATCATTGTCTTCGCTTAATGCTTTATTTCTTGCCTGTAATGCTGAGTAGATCATCCATCCTAAATATGCTGCAAATAATACAATAAAGATAGCACTATCTACTCTACCTAGCATACTATCTAAACCAAATACAAGTAATAAAGCAGCACAGATAATAGAGAATGGGAATTCTTTCTTTAATGTATCTGTAGAGACTGCAAGAGGTACAAATAATGTACATACACCACATACAACCATTAAGTTAAATAGGTTAGATCCTACTACATTACTGACTGCAAGAGCGTTGTTGTTGCTCATTGAGGCAGTGACACTGACTGCACATTCAGGTAAGCTTGTACCCATGGCAACAATTGTAAGTCCAATGATCATTGAAGGGACTTTTAATCTTTTTGCGACAGAAGAACTTCCATCCACAAAGAAATCTGCACCCTTAATCAATAATATAAAACCAACAATTAATATACCAATTTCCATGAAAGTATTTAACATTTTTTTATTCTCTTCCTTTATATATAAACTGATTAATAATCTATCATTTTATCCTACTGTTAGTCAATAGTATCCAATGAATGAAATATATCTAGTATCCAATGAATGAAATATATCTATTATTTCATTAAAATTTCACGTATGAAGGTGACGATAATGACTGATTACTTGTTTATTAAAAATCTGTTTTAGCATATAATTCTTTTTCATCAATAACCTTATTAACTACTTTATTCATACCATCCGTACGATAATCACGATAACCATAAGAATCACCTACAACATGATTATTTTCATCTAGTAAGACATAATCCACTGCCCAAGTATCAATAGACATGCTGACTGGAATCTTGTTTAATTCCTTACACTTTTTCATTCCATTTTCAAAATGATATATTTCTTCTAGTTTGATTTTTCTCTCTTGTATACAGGCTAATATATGATGCTCACTAGAAGTTCCAATATCTACTGCAAGATAATACTAGCTCATTTCCATTTACCTCCTTTTGTTTATGTTTTCCATTGATGAGTCTATTTTATGTAAAAGAAGGACGTAAAAAAAGTCCACTGGAGTGGACTATATTCCATTTAATTCATCAAGCATTGCGCTTCTGTTTTTATATTGAACCTTCCATTTCGTAATGATTTCATTAACGATTTTATTACCACCATTAATAGATTTCATTATTCTTAACTCTTCTACAATTTGATAATAATGTTTTCGGCTTCCAGTAGATTCAGCCTGTTTTTCAACATTTTCTCGATATATCTGAAGCAGCCGTTCAGGATATTTCTCACTAAGCAAATCAGTATATTGATGCAGCAAATATTTATTATCACTTCTTAAGAGAACGTCTAAAAGCTGTTCATATAGTTGCTCTGTTTCTAATATTTCACATAAGAACCTTCCAGGAGTAAGCTGTTCAATTATAGAGTCTCTTTCCTTGATCCATTCTTTATCAGAAAAAAGACTTCTCAGCTCAACATAATCCTCTAAATTAGTATCATTGAAAAAGAGAATCAAATTCTTTAATTCTTTCCTATAAGCTTCTCTGTTTCCCTGTTTCTTATAAACATCTTTCTTCATCATCATATCAAATTTCATAAGAGACTGGTTTTCATAATCAAATTCAATAAATTTATCGATATAACACAAAGCTTTATCAAATTCTTTATTATCTATACAAGCATGGATACAATCCATTCTAATAGGAGGATATCTCCAGTACTTTTCATGAATGGCACTTATCTCCTTCTTTGATGCACGACTCTTTTTTAATAAATCAAGATATGTTGTCGCAAATCCTTCAATTGCATATCCTCTATTAAAAATATCATCATGACTCTCTATGTAATCTAACTGTTTTTTCACAAGATCAAGCTTCAGCTTTAAGAATTCTTTACCACTTAAACAATCAAAAAATATTTCAATAATCTTTTGGCTATCATAATAATCTCTCATGCTGTTAAGGTATTGCCCTAATTCAACAAAAGCTTCTAGTCTTTCTAAGTCATCCATACACATAATTATATTTGCCCATTGGCTTATAATGATAACAGAAAGTGCAACCGTTTCACCTCCATTATCCTCAATATCTAGCTTATAAAATACTTCATAAGCTTTTAATAAGAATCTAAATGCGAGAGAATATTGATCCCTTTTCTTTAAAACATCAAGCCACTTGTCAACAGCATCTTCATAGTTATCACAAAAATCACGGCTAAATTCATAATCGATATAATGATAACCATCACTATAAGAATCACAAACTCCCTCCAAATCATCAATCATTGTATCCAGAGAAATTTCATTTTGTGTATAGTGTTTAAACGATTCTACTAAATTAGGATTATCATCAAGTACTTGAATAAGAAATGATCGTACATCCTCTTCTGAAGCATCTTCAACAAGCTGGGAACTATCTATTTCTGGACGAGTCACTCTTAGTTGCCACTCATATAAAACAGCTGCCATGTGCTTACAATTATGTCCATCTAATGCATAAGGACAATCACAGGACATGCCTATTATTTGATTTCCATTTAATTTAATTTCTACATGATAAAAATCTGTCCCATTAACAACTGCTTTAATCCTATTAGAATTAATACGTAAATCTTCTACACGATCATCAAAATAATAGTCATACCCCCTATCCAATATTCGTTTTTGAAAATAACTTTCCCATTCCATATAATTACCTCCAATGTATAGTTTTATTATAGCAAGGTAGAAAAGAAGTAATATTAATATTATTTCTACACGTACGCTCGAAGGATTTGCGATAACACTACTTCACTCTTCACTTTATGGTAATGCGCTGTGGTCAGACTGAATGAGTGCCCTGCCAAGCATACAATAAGAAAATCACAACGGACTTATATTCTGCTTAACTCATCCATCATCGCAGTTCTGTTTTTGTATTGATCCTTCCATTTCTTGATAATTTCATCTACGACTTTATCACCACCATCAATACGTTTCATAGCTCTTAAATCTCTTACTAATTGATGATAATATGATCTACTTCTTGCATACTCTGCCTCTGTTTCAACAGCCACTCTATACATATAAAGTAACTGTTCAGGATATTCATCTTTAAGAAGATGAGTATATTGTTTCAACAAGCTTTTATTGTTACTTTTTATTATACTATCAAGTAATTGTTTATGAAGATTCTCATGGGCATATATATCACATAAGAGCCAATCAGATTTGATCTGTTTAATGATAGAATCTCTTTCCTTTACCCATTCTTCAATCGTATACAGATTCTTTAATTCAATATATTCTTCTATAACAGCATCACGGAAATCAAGAACGATTACCTTCATCATTTCTCTGTAACCTTCTTTATTTCCTTGTTTTTTGTAAATATCTTTCTTCATCTTTATATCACGCTTATAAAGAGCCTGATCTTTGTAATCAAGCTTAATACACTTATCAAGATATTTCAAAGCCTGATCAAATTCCTTATTAAGCAAGCACTCTCTAACACAATTCATTCTTACAGAATCATATTTCCAATATTTTTTGTAAACAGCTTTTAATTCTTTTTTTGATGCATTGTTCTTTTCTAAGAGTTCAAGATAATCATTCACAACTGAATTAATCATAAACTCTCTATCAAATATAGAAGGATACTTACCAAAATAATCATATTGTTCCTCTACGAAATCAAGCTGAGATTCTACATATTCATCTCCAATAAAACGACTAAGAAGAGTTTCAACGAGATCTATTTTAAAAGCATAGTTCTTCATAGAATAGAATTGCTGGCGTAGTAAATCAAAAACTTCTTTCCTTTCGGATATGTCTATATAAGGAAGAACATATGTAAATGCCTCATTAATATAATATGACAAAGCATAAGGCTGTTGTTCATCATCATCTATATCAAGAGAGTCTAATATATTATAAGCCTCAGCTAAAAAATGAATCGCATTAAAATATTCTTTTTTCTCTTCCAAAAGATCAAACCACTTAAATACACATTTTTCATAGTCCTCACAAAAAGGTACAGTATGATCAGTATTGATATAATTATGATCATATTGATAATGACGAATGATTTCTAAAAGTTCATTCGTCATCGCATCCATAGACAATATGAAATGACGAGGAGGAAAACAAAAAAGTAACTCTTCTTAATTGTTC
>OLOZ01000904.1_pt1 | contig 22995 bp, 17 predicted proteins | sample 1673021 | NCBI WGS metagenome assembly OLOZ01 (sample SAMEA3136747, study PRJEB25190) | human gut metagenome | biome: human gut; feature: human-associated habitat; material: faeces | place: Austria | collected 2013 | reverse complement strand
TAATGCACTTCAATGAACTGCGCGCGGCACCCCTCCGCCAACTCCCGATCGGACGGGATGAGCTAGTCTTCCACTTCCACAAGTTCGATGTCGAAGTTCAAGTCCTTGCCCGCCAACTCGTGATTCATGTCGAAGGTGACAATGCCGTCTTCGATGGACTGCACGAACACGGGGAAGGGCTGACCGCCCGGGCCCATCATGTAGACGGTCTGGCCGACGGGCAGCTGATCGGCGTTGGGGATCTGATCCACGGGCACCTTCTGCACCATGGCGTCGTCGCGCTCGCCATAGGCCTCGGCGGCGGGGATGTGCACGGTCTTCTTTTCGCCCACGGCCATGTCCTCCACGGCGGCGTCGAAGCCGGGGATCATCTGGCCGGCCATGCAGACAAACTCGATGGGCTCGCCGCGATCCACGGACGAATCGAACTTGGTGCCGTCGTCCAGCGTGCCAGTGTAGTGAACCTTGACCTTCTTGCCTTTGTTGCTCATGAGAGCTCCTTTCCAAAAGATGTGCGCCTAAGTCTAGCGGAAGGGGGCGCGCGGGGCAGGGAAGGGGCGCAACCTGCTCCAAGTTGTCATAAACGGAGCTTTTTGCCTTTGGGATGGCCCCAGTGGGGGTATGATGAAAACAGTAATGAAAACGCTCATCTTTGTGCGCATGCTCAAGAAAGAGCCGAATATAAACGGGCAGAGAGGAAGGAAGATCCTATGGGCTATCGAGCGGGAGTTGTGGGAGCGGCCGGGTTCGCCGGCATCGAGCTGGTGCGCCTGCTGTCGCGCCACCCCGAGTTCGACTTGGCGGCGGCGACCTCTGACGCGCTGGCGGGAACGCCTATTGCGAAGGCCTATCCCGCCTTCACCGGGGTAACCGATCTCGCGTTCTCCACCCACGAGGATACTGATTTCTCTGCCTTCGACGTGGTGTTTTTGGCGGTGCCCCATAAGGCGGCCATGGGTATGGCGCCCGACCTTATCGCCGCCGGTGTCACGGTCGTCGATCTGTCGGCCGACTTCCGCCTGAAGGATCCTGCTATCTACGAGAAATGGTACGCGCCCCACACCGCCACCGACCTTTTGGCCCAGGCCGCCTTCGGACTGCCCGAGCTGACCGGCGATGAGTTGGCCGCCGCGGCCGAGCGCCGCGCTGCCGGCGAGGCCGTGCTCGTGGGCTGCGCCGGCTGCTACCCGACGGCCACTTCCCTTGCCGCTGCGCCCGCCATCCGTGCGGGCCTCGTGGACGCTGCTGCCCCCGTGGTGGCCGATGCCGTCTCGGGCGTGACCGGCGCGGGCAAGAAGGCTACGGAGCGCACCCATTACTGCTTCGCCAACGAGAACCTGGAGGCTTACGGCGTGGGCACCCATCGCCACACCCCCGAGATTGAGCAGATCCTGGGGCTCGAGGGCCGGCTCGTGTTCACGCCGCATCTGGCTCCGCTCAACCGCGGGTTGCTGTCCACGGTGACGTTGCCGCTGGCCCCGGGCGCCGCCCCTACCACCGAAGAGCTTGTGGAGTTGTATCGCGACTTCTATGCGGCAAGCCCGCTCGTGTCCGTCATGGACGCCGGCGTGCAGCCGCGCACGGCGTCGGTGGCGGGAACCTGTCGCGCCCAAGTGGGCGTGGCGGTGCACCCTGCCGGCATGATTGTGGCCACCGGTGCCATCGACAACCTGGGGAAGGGCGCGGCCGGTCAGGGCGTGCAGTGCGCCAACATCGTGTTCGGCCTGCCCGAGACTTGCGGTTTGGAAGAGATCGCCAACCCCGTATAGCAGTGGAAGGGGATGAGGGCCGCCTCGGCGCCGTCCCGTGGGAAAGAGAGGACCTATGACCGAGAACGACACTTTCGCTTTCGATCCCGAGGGCAACGCGGCCAGCGCGCTCGGCTTTTTCGCCGTGGGCGTACACGCGGGCTTTAGGGCCGATCCTGAGCGTCTCGACATGGCGCTCGTCGTGGCCGACGAGCCCTGTGCGGCGGCGGCCACCTTCACGACCAATGTGTTCTGCGCGGCGCCCGTGCGCGTGTCCCGCGAGCACCTGAACGAGGGGGGCGCGGGAGCTCCCGCCTACGGATGCGCGCGGGCGGTTGTCGTCAACTCCGGCATCGCGAACGCCGCCACGGGTGAGATCGGTTTGGAAAACGCCCGTAAGACCGCCGAGCTCGTCGGCGAGGCCGTGGGCTGTCCGGCCGACGAGGTGCTCGTGGCCTCCACGGGCGTTATCGGCCAGCACCTGCGCCTTGAGCCCTTCGCGGAGGGTGTGCCAGCAGCGCTTGCGGCCATGGCGAAAGTGGCCGACGATCTCGCCGGCCGCACATCCCAAGGCGCAACGGCGGCCCGTGCCATCATGACCACGGACACCTGTCCCAAACACGGCTCGGTGAGCTTCTCCGGCGACGGCATCGGATATCCGGGCGTCACCTTCACGGTGGGAGGCATGTGCAAGGGCGCCGGCATGATCATGCCGAATATGGCTACCATGATCGCCGTCATCACCACCGACGCGCCTCTCGCCGCGCCCGACCTGTCCCAGGCCCTCACGGCGGCGGTGAACAAGAGCTTCAACAAGGTGACGGTGGACTCCGATACCTCCACCAACGACACCTGCTTTGCCCTGGCTTCCGGCGCTGCCGCGCCCGACGGCCCCGCCTTCGCGCCCGGCACCCCGGCCTTCGACGCCTTCCAGCAGGCCCTCGACACGCTGACCACCACGCTCGCCCGCAAGATGGCCGCCGACGGCGAGGGGGCCACGCGCCTCATCACCGTTACCGTGCGCGGGGCCGCCACGGCTGACGACGCCGATGCGGCTGCCCGTACGGTGGCGAATTCGCCACTCGTGAAGACCGCCGTCTACGGGCACGATGCCAACTGGGGCCGTGTTGCCGCCGCCCTCGGACGGTCCGGTGCTCGTTTCAACCAGGAGGACGTGGATATCGATATACTGGGCCTGCCTGTGTGCCGTGCCGGCCTGGTGGTCGATTTCGACGAAGAAGAGGCCCTGCGTCGCTTCGAAGAACCCGAAGTGGCCATCGAGGTGGATCTGCACGCGGGGGAGGAGTCGGCCACGATGTGGACCTGCGACTTCTCGCACGAGTACGTGACGATCAATGGAGATTACCGCTCATGAAATACGCTAACGAAGCTCGCGCTGAGGGCGTACCCGTACGCACCGGCGAGATCCTCTACGAGGCCATGCCATGGCTCAAGCAGGTGACGGGCAAGACCATCGTCATCAAGTACGGCGGCTCGGCCATGGAAAACCCCCAGCTGGCCGCCGAGGTCATGGCCGACATCGTGCTCTTGAAGATCTTGGGTGTGAACCCGGTGCTCGTTCATGGGGGCGGCAAGGCCATCAACCGCGCCTTCTCCAACTTCAACTTGCCCGTGGAATTCATCGACGGCCAGCGCGTCACCACCGACGACGCCATGGATCTCGTGCGCATGGTGCTCACCGGGGAAGTGAACCAGCAGCTGGTGGAGGCCATGAACGCCCACGGCAACATGGGCGTGGGCGTCTCGGGAACCGACGCCGGCATCATCGTGGCCGAGCAGGCCCGACCGGAGTTGGGGCGCGTGGGCAAGATCACCCGCATCAACACCCAGCTCATCGAGGACTTGGTGGCCGACGATTACATCCCCATCATTGCCTCCATCGCCATCGGCGAGGACGGCGGTTGTTACAACGTGAACGCTGACGTGGCGGCCGGCTACATTGCTGCGGCTATCGGCGCCCACAAGATCATCTTCCTCACCGATGTGGACGGCCTCTACGAGAACTACCCCGACCCCGACTCCCTCATCGCCGAGATGACCCTCGGCGAGGCCGAGGCCATGGTGCGCGGCGACAAACTCTCCTCGGGCATGATCCCGAAGCTTTCCAGCTGCGTGCGCGCGCTGGATTCCGGCGTTAGCGCCGCCCATATCATCAACGGCACGGTGCCCCACGCGTTGCTGCTGGAGCTGCTCACCGACTCCGGCATGGGCACCATGGTGGGAGGCCTCGCCTCGGCCCAGTTCCTGAACGTCTCCCCTGTCAGCAAATTCGCCGCCAAGCTCATCGAAAACCGTTAGGAGCACTCCATGACTCTCGCCCGTGAAATGGCCCTGGAATCCGAATACGTGATGGGCACCTTCGCCCGCAAGCCCGTGGAATTCGTCGAGGGCAACGGCATGGTACTCATCGACGATACCGGCAAGGAGTACCTCGACTTCCTCTCCGGCATCGGCGTGTGCAGCCTCGGCCACTGCCATCCCTCCATCGTGCAGGCCGTGAGCGATCAGGCCGCCAAGCTCATCCATGTGAGCAATTACTACTACATCGAGCACCGCGGGGAAGTGGCCCAGCTGCTGTCGAACATGTTGAACGCCTATGTCGACGAGCCGAGCCCCGAGACGTGGAAGACCTTCTTCGCGAACTCCGGCGCCGAGGCCAACGAGTGCGCTATCAAGCTGGCGCGCCTGTACGCCCGTCGCCGCACGGAGGCCGCCGGCAAAGATGCCGAGTTGGCCCCGCGCCTCATCGTCACCCTGGCCAAGAGCTTCCACGGCCGCACCTTGGCGACGCTTGCGGCCACGGCCCAGCCGGCCAAGCAGGAGGCCTTCCAGCCGCTTCCGGGCGGGTTCACCGCCACGCCCATCAACGACGTGGAAGCTTTGGAGCGCCTGTTCGAGACCCAGGGCGATCGCATCTGCGCTGTCATGATCGAGTGCATCCAGGGCGAGAGCGGCGTGCACCCCTGCACTGAGGAGTTCGTCTGCGCCATCCGCCGGCTCACCGAAGAGCACGGTGCGCTCATGATCTGCGACGAGGTGCAGAGCGGCATCTTCCGCACGGGTGTGCCCTACGGGTTCCAGAACTTCGGCGTGCTGCCCGACATCGTCACCATGGCAAAGGGCATCGCTTCCGGTATCGTGGCCGGTGCCTGCGCGGCGAAAAGCTCCATCGCGGCGGCCTTTGCGCCGGGCGACCACGGCACCACCTTCGGCGGCTCGAACATCGCCATGGCCGCGGCCCACGTGACGCTCTCCACGCTGCTCGCCCCGGGTATGGGGGCGCAGATCGAGTCGGTCGGCGCCTACATGCGCGAGCGGCTGGCCCGACTGCCCCACGTGCAGGAGGTGCGCGGCTTCGGTCTCATGAACGGTATCGACCTCACCCATGAGGCGCCGTCGGCTCCCGATGTGGTGGCCGCCGGCCTGGAAGCGGGCCTCGTCCTGAACGCCACCGGCCCCCATACGCTGCGTTTCCTGCCCCCGCTCATCTGCACGGAAGCCGACGTGGACGTGCTGGTTCAGAAGCTGGAACAGTTGCTGTAAAACGCCATCACATCGAGCCATCATCGAGCGACCCTTGCACAAAAAGCTTGGGTCGCTCTTGTATATAAGCGCACAATTTCCCAGGTAGAATAAGCAAATTTTTGTGCAACTGCACAGCACAGTGCACAATTAAATTGCGCCGTTTCCGCAAAAATTTTGAAATTCGGGGTTGACGACTCATAAATTAGGGCATAATGCCGTCAACCGCACAGCCGAGGGCTTACGGCGCAAGGCGCCAGGGCCCCATAACTCGGACGGCTGCGCGTACTTGAAAGGAATTGTCACGATGCAGGCAGCAGCTCTCATAGCTTCCAAGCACAGCGGAATCGCTGCTGCTGCCCCGTGCCCCCAGTTCCTCGCCACGGCTTACGTCGACCGACGCCGACGTACCTCTTCTCTGCGACGCCGACGCGCGTAGCAGATCTTTTCGCGCGCTCAGCGCACCGCCGCGCGGCCCCGCCCGGGTCCGCCAAAGGCCGTGGCCTCCCGAAGTTCCTCTTCGAAACCTCAAGCACCATCGCGCAGGAACCCTGCGCATCGTCCCAGACGCGACTTCATGCCACGCCTTTCCATCGCAAAGCGAGCCGGGCACCCCATAAGGAAACCCAAAAGCAGCTCCCGACACGAAAGGCAAACTCCCATGACTACGACGAACTCATCCCTTCACGACGCCCCGCAGATCTCCGCCAAGCCGGCCCCCGGCGAGAAGGAACGGTGCGTGCTCGCCTACTCCGGCGGCCTCGACACCTCCGTGTGCATCAAATGGCTGCAAGAGGAATACGATCTCGATGTCATCGCCGTCGTGGGCGACCTCGGCCAGGAGCACGAGGGCCTCGAGGCCATCAAGGCCAAGGCGCTCGCCACCGGTGCCATCGGCTGCGCGGTCATCGACATGCGGGAGACCTTCGCCAACGAGTACCTCGCCTGTGCCATGGCCGCCAACGCCATGTACGAGAACAAGTACCCGCTCGTGAGCGCGCTCTCGCGGCCGCTCATCGCCAAGCACCTCGTGGCGGTGGCCCACCAGTTCGGCGCCAAGTACGTGGCCCACGGCTGCACGGGCAAGGGCAACGACCAGGTGCGCTTCGAGTCCTCGGTGCTCATGCTGGATCCGGCGCTCACCATCATCGCGCCGGTGCGCAACTGGGATCTCGGCTGCCGGGCCGACGAGATCGAATGGGCGGCGGCCCACGGCGTGCCGGTTAAGGCCACCACCGACAAGCCCTACTCCATCGACGACAACCTGTGGGGCCGGGCCATCGAGTGCGGCGTGCTGGAGGATCCTTGGTGCGAGCCGCCGGCGGATATTTGGACGATGACGTGCGATCCGGCCTGCGCGCCCGACGAGCCCACCTACGTGGAAATCGAGTTCGATCAGGGTGTTCCCTGCGCGCTTGACGGAAAGGCCATGAGCTTCCTCGACATCATCTACGCCATGAACGATATTGCCGGCACTAACGGCTACGGCCGCATCGATATGGTGGAGAACCGGCTCGTGGGCGTGAAGAGCCGCGAGTGCTACGAGGTGCCGGGCGGTCTGGCCCTCATCCAGGCTCACAAGGCCCTGGAGGATCTGTGCCTGGAGCGGGGCGTGCTGCACCACAAACTCGCCATCGAGCAGACCTGGGCCGAGCAGGTGTACAACGGCCTGTGGTTCTCGCCGCTGAAGGAGGCCTTCGACGCCTTCCTCGCCCACACCCAGCAATGCGTGTCCGGCACGGTGAAGCTGAAGTTCTTCAAGGGTTCCTGCACCGTGGTGGGACGCAAGAGCACCTACTCGCTGTATGATTTCGGTTTGGCCACCTACGACGCCGACGATGCTTTCGACCACCAGGCCGCCAAGGGCTTCATCGACATTCACGGCCTGTCCTGCAAGGTGTGGGCGAAAAACCGGCTCGCCACGGGCGCGCGCATGCCTTCCTACGACGACGTGAACCTCGCGAACACTGCTTACGGCAAGATGAGCGCCGTGGTGGAGGAAGCCGAGGAGATTCTGGAAGGCGCCGACGCCGTCACGGCCTAGGGACGCTCAACGAGCGCGACAACGAGGGAAGCGAGCGGTCTTAAGGGCCGCCCGCCTGGCTTACCGATTTACCGAGGAGACACTATGGCACTGTGGTCTGGAAGATTCACCGAAGGCGCCGATGCCTTTACCCAGCGCTTCGGGGCGTCGCTGCCCGTGGATCAGCGACTCTACGCCGAGGACATCGCCGGCTCTATCGCCCATGCTAACATGCTGGCCGCCCAGGGCATCATTGCGACCGCCGATGCCGAAGCCATTGCAGAAGGGCTCCAGGGCATTCTGGCCGACATCACCTCCGGCGCGCTCACGTTCGACGTGATGGAAAGCGAGGACATCCACATGGCCATCGAGGCGGAGCTGACCCGCCGCGTGGGGGATGCCGGGGCGCGGCTGCACACGGGCCGCTCGCGCAACGACCAGGTGGCCACGGACACGCGCCTGTACGCCAAGCGTCGCGCCGGCGAGCTCATGGCCGCCAACGTCGCCCTGCGCGAGGCGCTCATCGCCCAGGCCGAAGCGAACTTCGACGTCATCCTGCCGGGCTACACGCACCTGCAGCATGCCCAGCCGGTGCTGTTCTCGCACCATATGCTCGCCTACGTGCAGATGCTCGCGCGCGATTACGAGCGCCTCGCCGCCGCCCGCGACGCCGCCGACGCGTGCCCCTTGGGAGCCGCCGCTTTGGCCGGAACCACCTACCCGCTCGACCGCTTCGCCACCGCAGAGGCGCTCGGCTTCGACCATCCCATCCCGAACTCGCTCGATGCTGTGTCCGACCGCGACTTCTTGCTCGACCTCATCTACGCCTGTAGCGTGTCGTGCCTGCACCTGTCGCGTTTGTGCGAGGAGATCGTGCTGTGGTCGTCGGCGGAGTTCGGCTTCATCACCCTGTCGGACGCCTACTCCACCGGCTCCTCTATCATGCCTCAGAAGAAGAACCCCGATTTCGCAGAGCTCATCCGCGGCAAGTCGGGCCGGGTCGTGGGCGATCTGGTGGCCCTCATGATGACGCTGAAGTCGCTGCCGCTCGCCTACAACAAGGATCTGCAGGAGGACAAGGAAGGCGCCATGGACGCCGCCGACACCTTGGAGGACTGCTACACCTGCGCTGCCGGCATGATCGCCACCATGACGGTGAACGCCGACGCCATGGCCGCCCAAGCGAAGAAGGGATATCTGGCCGCGACGGATGTGGCCGACTACCTGGCCAAGAAGGGCCTGCCCTTCCGCCGGGCCCACGAGATCGTGGGGCATCTGGTGCTTCTGTGCGACCAGCGCGGCTGCGATTTGGAAGACCTCACGCTGGACGATTTCAAGGCGGAGAGCGATCTCTTCGAATCCGATATCGTGGAATGCCTGAACCTGCCCGCCATCGTCGCCGCCCGCACCACCTTCGGCGGCACGGCCCCCGACGCCGTCCGCACCCAGCTCGCCGCCGCCAAGGCGCAGCTGGAAGGTGCTTGCGCATAGCTCGCTTTCAAAGGGCTGAGACTCAGTCTGTTCCCTAGCTGGAAATAAGATGCTCGTGATTATAATAATCACGAGCATCTTACGTTCGGGGGACAGACTGCTGGGCTGTCCTCTGTGCATTTCCTGGTGGCGGCTCCATCTTATGAACCCTCCATAACTCATTGGTAAAATGGCCAGATCTATAACTGATGGAGGTTAATTCGTGGGTTCTCGCGCAATGAAGGGCCGTAAGGGCACGAAAGTAAAGAATAAGAAGGTCATCGTTTTGTCGGTGCTGGGCGTGTTCGTCGCCTTTATCGCGGCCGGCGTGTTCGGCGTGGTGACGCTGTGCAACTCCTGGCTGGAGGATCTGCCCGACTACCAGAACGCCGACGCTTACAACACGGCGCAGCCAACCATGGTTTACGCATCGGACGGCACGACGCTGCTCGCCGAGTTCCAGCTGGAGAATCGCGACCCGGTGGCTCTCGACCAGATCAGCGAGTACGTGCTGAAGGGCACCGTTGCCACCGAGGACGAGCGCTTCTACACCCACTCCGGCGTCGACTACCTCGGTGTGGCCCGCGCGCTCGTGAACAACCTCATGGGCGGCGAGCTGGAGGGCGCTTCCACCATCACTCAGCAGTTCGTGCGCAACACGATTCTTTCCGACGAGATGCGCGACATCTCCTTCAAGCGCAAGATCCGCGAGATGTACATTTCCCAGAAGCTGGAAGAGCAGTACTCCAAAGACGAGATCCTGCTCATGTACCTGAACACTATCAACTACGGTTCCGGTGCCTACGGTATCGAGGCCGCCGCCGAGCGCTACTTCTCCAAGGACGCGAAGGACCTCACGTTGAACGAGGCGGCCACGCTCGTGGGCATTCCCCAGTCGCCCACCTACAACAACCCCATCGATTATCCGGACAACTGCCTGAAGCGCCGCAACACCGTGCTCGACCGCATGGTGTCCAACGGGGTTATCACGGCGGAGGAGGCCGACGCGGTGAAGGCCGAGCCCATCGAGCTGAACCCCTCCGAGCCCTCCATGACGGGCATTCTGGCCTACCCCTACTTTACGAGCTACGTGCGCAACCAGCTGACCAACCCCGAGGGCAAGTACGCCTATTCCACCTCCGAGCTGTTCAAGGGCGGGTTGAAGGTGATCACGACGCTGGATATCGAGGCCCAGACCGCCGCCGAAGAGGCTGCGGCCGAAAAGGAAGAGGAGGCCGGCGATCCCTTCGAGGTGGCCATGGCCGTTGTGAACCCCGAGAACGGCTACATCGACGCGCTGGTGGGCGGTCGCGATTACGAGAGCTCTCAGGTGAACATGGCCACGGGCGAGGGCGGCGCGGGCCGTCAGGCCGGATCGTCGTTCAAGCTGTTCACGCTTTTGGCGGCTATCAACGAGGGCATCGATCCGGAGACGCTCATTGATGCCGGCTACAAGGTGGATTTGGAAGGCGGCGAGCCCGTCTACAACAACGACAAGGCCGATTACGGCACGCGCACCATCAAGAGCGCTTTCGGCGTGTCGTCGAACACGGCTTTCATTCGTCTTTTGCTTTCCGTCGGCGTCGACAAGGTGATCGAGATGGCCCACGCCATGGGCATCACCTCCGATTTGCCGGCGGTGGCGGGCCTTACCCTGGGCATCGGCTCGGTCACGCCGCTCGAGATGGCCGACGCCTACGCCACGGTGGCCAACGGCGGCGTCCATTACGATCCGGAGTGCATCATCTCCATCGAGGACAAGAACGGCAACGTCATCGTGGACAACACCGATCCCACCGGCGAGCGCGTGTTCTCCCGGGAAGTGGCCCGGGCGGCGCTGGACTGCATGGAAGTGGTCATCGACAACGGCACCGGCAAGGCGGCCCGTCCCGACAACGGTCAGGAGGCCGGCGGCAAGACCGGCACCACTGACGACAAGAAGGACAGCTGGTTCTGCGGTGTGACCCCGCAGTACGCCGTGGCCATTTGGCTGGGCGACCGCTCCGACTACTCCAAGGCCGAGGCGACCACCACGACGGCCGCCAGCGTCTTCGCCGATTTCATCGATAAGATGATCTCGCCGACTCAGACGGTGAAGTTCTTCGAGGCCGAGAAGCCCGAGTACAAGAAGGACTACCGCGATGAGGACAACCACATCGGCGGCTACTATTCTTCCAAGAAGAAGAAGGACGACACCGAGGTGACCCAGAAGTCCGATGAGGAGGAGACGCCCGAAGGCGATGAGAACGAGGGCGAGGGCAACGAAGGCGGCGAAGGAAACGGAGGCAACGAGGGCGGCAACAACGGCGGCAGCGCCGAGCCCACGCCGACGCCGGAGCCTACGCCCACGCCGGAGCCGACCCCGGAACCCACGCCCACGCCCGAGCCGACGCCCGATCCTGCCCCTGACGGCGGTGGCGGCGAGGGTGCCTAAAGCAGCGGAGCCACGACATAATTGTTGCGATACCGTGACGGCGGTACGGGCCTGGGGGTGTGGACTGCTATCATAGCGAACGAGAAACCAAGGCCCCGTCCGATGGGGCCACCTTCAAGCGAGCAACGGCGCCTCGGGGCGTCGAAGACGGGAGAGACCATGAGAAACCATACCATCGCGCGCGTTTTGGCCATAGCCCTCGGCGCGGCGCTGGCCCTTGGCGCCCTTGCCGGCTGCCAGTCGCCGGCCACCGGCGCCACCGACCAGCAGCAGGCCAACCGCACCTACATGACCAAGGTGAACCAGGCCGTAGACGAGCTGAACAGCCGTCTCGGCGAGTTCGAAGAGGCCGTGGCTCAGGAGAGCGTCGTCAATATGCGGAATGCGGCCAACAACGCCTTCGAGGCCATTGATGCCCTGGCGGCCATTGACACGCCGGACGCCATGAAGGACCTGCAGACGAACTACGTCGACGGCTGTAACAAGCTGAAGGACGCCCTGAACAGCTACGTCGACCTGTACACCGAGATCAGCAGCGCCACCGAGGAGGCCCCCTTCGACTTCAGCACCTACGATAGTCGCGTGAAGGACATCCAGGACGCCTACAACGAGGGCATCGACAAACTGAAGGCCGCCGACGAAGAGGCTTTGAAGCTGAATGAAGACTAGTCTGTTCCGCTTGCCCTAACGGGTCAAGCGGAATGAGCCGACGCTGCGGGCCCGACAGGCACCTGCCTCTGCGCTTCAAAGCTTGCCCTCGCGTACGAAGTACGCTCAGCCGCTTTTCAGCACAGATGCAGGCACCTTTCGGGCCCTCGCTGACTTCCTTGGGCGAACCTATGATGAGGAGATAAAGAGTGAGAAACGTAGAATTGTTGGCGCCGGCTGGCAATATGGCGGCGCTGCATGCGGCGGTGGCTGGCGGGGCCGATGCGGTGTATTTGGGGCTTGAGACCTTCAATGCGCGCCGCGGGGCCGACAATTTCACCCTGGAGACGCTGCGGGAGGCCTGCGACTTCGCGCATCTGCGCGGGGCTTCCATCTACGTCACCATGAACACCGTCATTTTGCCCGATGAGGTGGGGGAGGCCTTGGAATGCGTGCGCCAGGCTTATCGCGCCGGTGCCGACGGCTTCATTGTACAGGACATCGGTCTGGCTGCGGAGATCTCCCGCACGCTCCCCGAAGCGTCGCTGCACCTTTCCACGCAAATGAACACCCACAACCTCGCCGGCGTGCGTGCAGCGGCCCGCTTAGGGGCCGAGCGCATTACGCTCGCCCGTGAGGTGTCGCTGGACGAGATCGCCCTTCTGTGCGCGGCAGCGACCGAAGAGGGGATGGAAGTGGAGGTGTTCGCCCACGGCGCGTTGTGCGTGTGCTACTCGGGCCAGTGCTTCATGTCCTCCATGATCGGCGGCCGCTCGGCCAACCGGGGGATGTGCGCCCAAGCGTGTCGGCTTCCCTACGAGCTGCAGAACAAGGCTCTGCAGAAGAGCCTTCCTTCGCCGGGCGATCACTTGCTTTCGCCCCAGGATCTGTGCACGGTGGATCGCGTGGACGACCTCGTGGCCGCCGGCGTGGCGTCGCTTAAAATCGAGGGCCGCATGAAGTCGCCCGAGTACGTCTTCGCCGTGACCTCCGTCTATCGTAAAGCTCTCGATGCTGCTTTGGCGAAGGAGAACGCGGCTATCACCGATGCCGATCGCGACCGCCTCACCGATGCCTTCTCCCGCGGTTTCACCACGGCCTATCTGGACGGCAAACGCGGCAACGATATCATGAGTTACCAGCGTCCCAACAACCGCGGCCTGTTCCTCGGCCGCGTCGACGAGGTGCGCGATGGCGCTGCCTATTTGAAGAGCGCCCATGCTCTGACAGAAGGCGACGTCCTGGAGTTCTGGACGCGCAAGGGCAACGGCACGCTGACGCTGGGGCCGGTGCGCACCGACAAGAAGGGCCGCTACCATTTGCCGCTGGAAGGCAAAACGCGCACGGTGAAGGCCGGCGACCGCGTTTTCCGCGTCCGCAGTGCCGAGGCCGCCTTCGAAGACGACGCCCGTGAGCCCCGCGTGCCCCTCGTCGGCACCGCCACCCTCCACATCGGCGAGCCACTTCGCATGGAATTCCGCCCCGCAACCATCGCTGACCTGCGTGATGCCGGCTTCGCCCCGGAAGACCTAACGGTTGACCCCGCAGGGGGCGACCTTGGTCGCCCCTCCTCAAGCGCGATCGATTTTCGTTCCGAGGATCTCTCCGGCGCTGCCCGCACCACTCTCGCCGTTGCCCGTCGCCTGCAAGCGGCCTTCCCCGATGGGGTTTCCGGTGGCGCCGACGGCGCGCCCGTAGAGGCGGCTCGCACCCGGGCCGTCTCCTTCGACGACGTCGCCGCCCACATCGATCGCTTGGGCAACATGCCTTACCAGCTGGTGAACCTCACCATCGACATGGACGACGGCGTCGGCATCGGCTTCTCGGCTCTGCACGGCGTGCGCGCGGCGGCTCTGGACGCCCTCACCGAGGCGCTTACCGCCGAGGGCCACGGCCGCACGCTGCCCCGCACCACCCCGCGCGAGCCGCTGCCTGCGGCGCACCCCGCCGGCTGTCGCGTGGCCGTCACCGTCACGAACCCCGCTTGCGCCCGCGCCGCCAAGCGCGCCGGCGCGCACCTCATCTACGTGCCGGCCCTGAACTACCGGCGCGGCGAGGCGGTTATCGCCGGCCAGAAGAACGCCGCCGCCGAGCAGGCCGGCTACCCCAAGGGCTGCATTCCCGTCATGCCCGTGGCTGGCCACGAGGCGGTCGGGGGTGCCCGCGAGGCCGTCGTCGATGCCGACGTGTGGAGGTATGCAGCCGAGGGCAAGCCGCTTTTGGCCGAGAGCCTCGGCGCTATGGAGCGGGCTTCCGAAGAGGGGGCGCTGCTCGACGTTGGCCCCCACGTGCCCATCACCAACGGGCTCTCCCTGGCCGTCGCCAGCGAGTTCGGCGCCAATCGCGTGTGGCTCTCGCCGGAGCTCACCCTGCGCCAAATTGAATCGGTAGCCAAAGACGCCCCGGTGGAACTGGGCGTGCTGCTCATCGGCGCCCAGGAGCTCATGGTCACCGAGCACTGCATGCTCATGAGCCAGGGCCCGTGCGACGAGAACTGCGCCGTCTGCCCTCGCCGCAAGAGCCCGCACGCTCTGTTGGATCGCAAGGGCTACGAGTTCCCGGTCGTCACCGATGCGATGGGCCGCAGCCATCTCTACAACGCCGTGGAGACGGACATCGCCCCGGCGATGCCCGACCTGCTTGCGGCCGGCATCTCCTCGTACATGGTGGACGCCACGCTCATGAACGCCGAGGAGACGGCCCACGCGGTCGGTCGCGCCATCCGCGCTTTGCACGTGGCCCAAAACGACGGCAACGCCATCGCCAAGATGCCCAACACCACAAGCGGCCACCTCTACCGCGGCGTTTCCTAAGGGGCAATTGCATGCCGTGGGAGCTTCCCTTCGGCAAATACCTCCTCGAGTGCGGTATTACTTCGGCGCTGCGGTGCCGTCCAAGCGCCGCTGCGTCGCCCAGGGCTCATTTGATCCGGCGCTGCGCCGTCGTCCAAGTGTTCTGGTGCCTCCTGGGGCATGTCTTGGCCAAAAAAAGCGCACAAGCTGGCAGCTCGGGCGCTCTTTTTGGCCATTATGCTGCTTGCTGGGAAATCCCGCTGTATCTGTCCAGAGTTTTCCCAGGTCAGATGATTGATGACACTTCGTGTCACAGCGGCGTTGCGTTGCAGCAGCAGTCAACGGCCTCTTTTTGGCCAGAAAAGCCACCCATGGCTTCGGCGGGTACAGCTAGCGACTCATTTTTGGCCATCGTGTCCCGATGTCCTGGCGGAAGATGCAGCGAAACATTATGCGCGGCAGCATAATGTTTCGCTGCATAATGTTTCAACTCTTTGGCGGCCGTGATCGCGGACAACTTCCTCCAGTTCTGGTTCCCGTTCGTCCAGCCGGGTCTGAGCTACCTGGAATCGGGTCATGGGGAGTTGGTGCTCGACCGCCTGAAGAAGAGCTTCATCGACCGCCATGTCGCCTACGTCTACGAAGACGTAGGCCGCGCGCAGCTCTGGGATCTTTCGGCGCAGGGGGTTGTGCCGGTGTTTCTGAAAAAGGTGGGCCGTTGGTGGGATGCTCGAGACGGGGAGATCGATATCGTGGGGCTTTCGGAAGCCGACAACGCCATTGTGCTCGGCGAGTGCAAATTCAAGAACAGCCCCCTTGGCGTCGACGTGCTAACCGATTTAGAAGAGAAGAGCCGTCGCGTGAAATGGGGTGACCCCGATCGCCAGGAGTATTTCGTGCTCTTCAGCATAAGCGGATTCAGTGACGCGCTGCACCAAGTCGCAGATCAGCGTAGTAACGTGATTCTCACAGAGTGAACGCTGTCCTTGCGCAAATCGAAAGGCGCCCCGGTAGATGCCGGGGCGCAATGGGGAGGGCTTTGTGCGCTGTGCCTAAATTCCGGCAGCCATATTTTTGCCCGCGACGTAACCGTAGTACATTGCCAAAGAGTGAGACATGCCGCTCATAGTGGGAATATAGTTAACGGAGAATCTCTCGCCCTGAGCGTTGCCGGCAACGTAGAGGCCGGGAATGATTTCGTCGTTCTCGTTGAAAACATGACACTCTTCGTCGCCTACGAGTCCCATGAGGGTGGCAAGATTAACGTTCATGCCGCCCTGGAATGCGTAGAAGGGGCCGTTCTCGATGGGGAACATACGATTTGCCGGCTTGCCGAAGTCGAGGTCTTTGCCATTGCGGGCAAGCTCGTTATAGCGCTCGATGGACGCTTTGGCTGCCGCTATATCGGTGAGGTTTTCGAGTTTCGAAAGGAGCTCGTCGATGGTTTCCCCTTTGATGATGCTGAAGGGCCCTTCTGCCTGGCAGGCTTGTTCGATGGCGTCTCGCGTAACGTAGGGGTGTACATCGTTGATGAGCAGGTTTTCCGGCGTCGGTGTGTCTACCACATAATTTGTTGATGCGAAACGGGGCTGGAATGCCTGAAGTTGCTCGGGCCATTTCGCGTCGAATATTGTGTAGAAGGCCTTGCCGGGAATGCGCTCGGCGGCGCTCTGGAATTGGAGTGCGCTGATATCCTCATTGGTGAAGCGCTTGCCCGTCAGGGTCAGACTGAGATAAGGAGCAGCGCCGATGGTCGACATGGCTCCCATGTAATGTACCATAGGAGCGGCTTTCTGCTGAAGTCTTCCGCCAGCCCAGACGCCCATCTTCTGGCAATCGCCTGTGTTGGTGAAATTGCCTTCCGCATCCATGTCCGACCACATGTTCTGAATGCCGTTCAATACCAGATCGGGCGCGTAGTAGGCATTCATCTCGGGATTGTTGGAAATGTCGCCACCTGCAAGCAAAACGCCATTGTTCGCCATGATTTTCTTGTAGGCTCCGGTTTCCGCATTGCGAACGAATACGCCTGCAACCCTGTCGCCTTCTTTGATGAGCTTCTCGGCGAAATGGCCGGTGTAGCAGACAGCGCCCGCCTCCTCCGCCCTTTGCCAGTTTGCTGCGAGGACGGGCTGCTGGGAAGGATTGAACGATACGCTGCTCTGGAACTCCTTGACGCGCTCCTTCGAAAGATCGAAGCCTTCAGGGAGCGGATAATGGCGAACCCAAATGGAGCAATCGTTTTCAGATTCAACGGCGGGCAGCGGATCGGTCGATCTTTCGCTGATGAACAAATCGGGCTTAGCGGCAATAAACCAATCGAACACCTCACCGTTGTTGTGCGCCCATTTGCTGAGCAGGGCGCGATTCGGATAGTACTGGCATTCCGTCATGACCGCCTCAACGACTTCATCGGGATCGACGTAGTTGGCCTGTCCAACGCCGCGCTCCCAACGCTTGTTGGTCTCGCCTCCGATGACGGCCCATTGGCCGCTGCGACAGACAGCTGTGTGGTCGGCTTTCTCGACAACGATGACTGACGCGCCTTCTTCGGCTGCAGCGCGTGCAGCGCAAGTGCCGGCTGTGCCGCAGCCCACGATGACCACATCGGCCGTCAGCTCCTCTTCGATGTTGGTGGGATCGGCGGGTTCGGACGGAAGCCATGTGAGTTCGCCATTCGCCTGAGCATCGCCAATGTGCAGAGGCTTTCCGGTCTCAGCGAGGGTATCGTCCCCGTCGCCTTGATCCTCGGATGCGCTTCCATTGGGCTGTGGCGCGCATCCTCCGAGGAGGCCTGCGCTCATTCCCGATACGGCGAGGGCTCCCAATCCGGCGCCCTTGAGAAAACCGCGCCTCGAAAGCTGCTCCTGTTTCATGTCTCTCCTCCTTTGTTGTGTTGCGACCCGCAGAGGCGGGGTGCGCTTAAAAGCCATCGCGGCTTTGCGCACCGAGGATTATGGGAGAGGTTGGTTGGGAGCGCGATGCCCATAATTGGTAATTTTCGTGCCAAGATGAATAAACGTTTTGGGTAATCTTTGCAAAATGCCTGATCGGCCTCCTACCAATTGAATACGAATTGCAAGATAATACAAGCTATGAACGCAATGCCACAAGCTGACTCAAATCCGGTCTATGCAAAGAACCTCATGATTCTCAGTGCAGTAGTTGCTGGGAAGGCGGTCTTGTCAGTCGCGATTTTTACCATTGTTCGCGACATTATGGTCACTGACATTATTGCTTCCTGCATATTAGTGGCCGCTATCGCTCTGCTCGTTCGCGGCGGCGTGCTCCGTTCTTCCAGAGAAATGGAGATAGGCGATTCTTTTCACCCGCTGGAAGACGTCGTTTCGGCTCTTAAAGCCATGGCTGTTCCTCTTGCAGGCTGCTTGGTGTGCCAATGCTCTTTGGGGATAGGCTGGGCGGCGATGCTATTTGGTCGCCTTAGCGTAGTCCTCCAAACGCCCGAGAGCTTTTACTGTGTTATCGTGGGTGCTCTGCTTTGCGCACTTTGCTTGGTTGCTGCTCGCGGTCATATCAAGAACATTGTAAATTTTCGTTATTACGCCATTCTTTCGTGCCTGCTGCTTTTGGTTGTGCCCTGGGTTGGCGCCGATCTGTCTGGAGAGGCCCAGGTGATAAGCACGGCGACTCCTTGGGGTTTTTCCGAGTCGCTTTTATCGGTGATAGTCATTGTCAATCTGGTCGGTGTTGGTCGGCGGACTTTCTACGTGACGGGACTCATCGTTATTGCTCTCAACGTGCTGGCTTGGTTTGCTTCTGGTGCGTGTCTCGTGCTGTTCGGTGACGAGGTTGCAAATGTCCTCTGGCGTTCTAGCCTCATTGTGCTGATAGCCCTTAGTGCCCTTGAAATACTGCGCGATTATCGGCTTTTGGAGAAGCGGCTTGATGAAACTTCCTCTCGGAAGGTTACTGACGAGCAGCTTGTTGGTTACCGACTGACGAATCGCGAAAAAGAGGTCCTCCTTTTTCTTGTGCAAGGAAGGCGCGCTGCGTGGATTGCCCAAAAACTTTATATTAGCGACAATACAGCGCGAGCGCATGTGAAGCACATATATCAAAAGCTGGGCGTGCATAGCCGGGAAGAACTTCTCGACTTCATCGAGTCGCTCAAATGAGCCTGTTTCCCTGATTGCGCCTTATACGCAACGCCATGAGCCTAGCCAAAAGGATATTGCCCTGAATGCGCCTTTAAGCTGCCTTAGGCATGGCGGGGGCAACTCTAGCCTGTCTAGCTGGTTGCGTCCCAGCAGCATCGGCTTCTAAGGATCTTTCCGACACAGGGGAGATGACGGTTACCGAGAAATATTCATGGGAGATGCCCCGAGTCCATTACTGATATTGTCGAGGCCAAGGATTTTGATGCTGTGATCATTGGTGCCGGCGTGTCGGGCGCATCTGCCGCTGAAGCGGCGTCGCGCGAGGGGGCGAAGATTGCCGTTTTGGAGTAGTCCGGATCGTTTACCAGTTTGGGTATGGACTGCGCGCATAACCGAGGAGCTATGCAGACGCTGCTCGCGCCATTCCGATGGGCTGTCAAGGTTTGAGAAAGGATTGTCTCCCATAGTGAAATTGTCTGGACTTTGATCGCTGTACTGAAAAACGAGGGTGTCAGTACGGGCGTCGGCCTTTTTAACGATGTGCTTTCGCCGCGCACCGACGCAGTGCCGCTCTCAGTCGACTGGCTCCTATTCGCCATTGCGGTAAAGTGTGGCGGACATTGCCAGGACTTCATCGAGCTGCTTGACAGAGTCGATTTGGTTGGGTGTTTTCTGCGCTATAATTTCTTGAACTTGCAAGCGACACGCAGAGAGGTACCCATGCTTACTCCTGAGGAACAACTGCACATTATCAAATCCGGTACGGCCCAGATCGTACCCGAAGCGGCGCTTTTGGAGAAGCTCAAGCGCGGCGTGCCGCTGAACGTGAAGCTTGGGGTCGATCCGACGGCCCCCGATATCCATCTGGGTCACGCGGTGCCCCTGCGCAAGCTGCGCCAGTTCCAGGATCTGGGGCATCAAGTGACCCTCATCATCGGCGACGGCACCGCGCTCATCGGCGATCCGTCCGGCCGCAACTCCACGCGCCCGCAGCTTTCCCGCGAGCAGATCCAGGAGAATGCCCAAACCTACGTCGACCAGGCCTTCAAGGTGCTCGACCCGGAGAAGACCGTCCTGCGCTACAACTCCGAGTGGATCCTCGATTTGGATATGGAGCAGCTCCTGAAGCTGCTGGCGAATTTCACCGTGGCACGCATCTTGGAACGCGACGACTTCCACAACCGCTACACGTCCGGGCAATCCATCAGCCTGCACGAGTTCCTCTATCCGGTCATGCAGGCCTACGACTCCGTGGTCATCAAGGCCGACGTGGAGCTCGGCGGCACCGACCAGCTGTTCAACCTGCTCGCCGGCCGCGAGCTCATGGAGAAAATGGGCATGGAGCCCCAGGTCTGCCTCACGCTGCCTTTGCTCGAGGGCACCGACGGCGTGAAGAAGATGTCGAAGAGCTACGGCAACTACATCGGGCTGACTGACGAGCCGTCCAATATGTTCGGGAAGGTCATGTCCATTCCTGACGAGCTCATGGTGAAGTACTACCGCCTCGCCTCCACCGAAGCCGTGGACGAAATCGACCGCATCGAGGCCGGCCTTGCCGCCGATGAGCTGCACCCCAACAAGGTGAAGCGCTCGCTCGCCCGCAACATCGTGACCGCCTACTACGACGACGTGGCCGCCGAGGCCGCCGAGGCCGACTTCGATCTCAAGTTCAAGGAGCACGGCTTCCCGGCCGACGCCCCCGTCTTCGCGCCCGATCTGACGCCGGATGAGAACGGCCTGGTGTACGTGGCGAAGATCCTCGTGGACGCTGGGGTGGCCGGCACCGCTTCCGAAGCGCGCCGTCTCATCGACGGCGGCGGTGTGAAGGTCAACGGCGAGGCGCTGGCGCCTAAAGCCTACAACGTGGCTCCCGAAGTTCTCGCTGGCGCCGAGGTGCAGGTGGGGAAGAAGAAGTTCGTGCGCTTCGAGTAGACTTTAAAGAGCAACGAAGATTTGCCGAAGTTTGCCAGCCGAGAGCCAGCGGCGTTTTCCGCTTAGAGGAGTTTTTTCCAGAAACGAAAAAAAAGCTGCAAGGATTCGCGTGGCTGAATCGTGTTACTTGCAGAGACGGAAGAAAACTCAAGGAGGAACCTGAATTATGAAGAAGTCTACCTTCGTTGTTGTCGTGGTGCTCGCGTTGGCGCTTTGCGTGCCGGCGGTGGCTTTCGCCGCCCTTTCCCCGTCGTCGCCGATGGCGATCGGCTCCCGTTCGGCTGCGGCGACGTGTCCGAATTACGCCGACCGCAATGCCAACGGTGCGTGCGACCGGCATGAGAATGGTGTGTGCCCCGGCTACACTGATGCCGACGGCGATGGCGTCTGCGACAACTATGCCGCACCGCGATCTAACGGCAAGGCTGCGCCCGACAATGGCGACGCTTCCGCATCCGATGACGCTGCCGCCCCTGAGGCTCCGGCCCAGGAAGCACCGGCGCCCAAGGCCGCTCCACGCGGTGATGGCCGCGGCTACACTGATGCCGACGGCGACGGCATATGCGACAACTGCGCCGGTGCTGGAGCGAACTGCCCGGGCTACGTGGATGCCGACGGTGATGGCGTTTGCGACAACTACGGCAGCGGGAACGGCCATGGTCATGGCCATGGCCGTCACCATGGCGGCGGTCACGGCTGCGCTCGCTAAACAAACCCTGCGAGTGCGTGAGATCTGCCCCTGACATAGAAGAGACTATGGCGCGTCATGGCGATACCGTGTGGCGCGTTTGCCTTACGGCGCTTTGTCGCCATGCGGATGCCGAGGACGCGTTCCAGAATTCATTTCTGAAATACGCACTCGCAGATGATGTTCAGTTTCGCGAAGAGGAACATCGCAAGGCGTGGTTGATTCGGGTTGCTTCGAACACGTGCCGCGATATGCGGCGGGCGGCTGCGAGTAAGAATGTGCCGCTTGATGAGACCTCATTCGAATCGCTCGCGTCCCGCGATGAGGAGACTCAGCCCGATTCGCGTGTGAAAGAAGTGCTCGATGCCATGAGCGACCTCGATGACCCTCCCCGCACTCCCGTGTATCTTGCTCTGTACGAGGGCTACACGGCCCCGGAGATCGCTTCGATGCTCGATGCCCCCGTGAATACCGTGTATTCCTGGATTGCCCGCGGCAAAAAGACGCTGAAGGAGGCCCTCTCATGACCGATCTTGAGCAGCGTATCCGTGAGGCCTACGATGCCCAGCATGCTTCCGAGGCGCTCCGCGGACGCACGCTGGCCCTTCTCGAGGAAGAGCGGAAGAGGCGGCCGGACGCTCCTTCTGTTGAGGTGCATCGCGCCTCCCTACGGCGTCGCCCGCGAGCGCGTGTCGTCACTGCTTGGGCCGCATGCCTTTTGCTCGCGCTGGCCCTCGTCGGTGCCTATGGCGTGTATCGTGCGCCGTCTGCTTTCGTGGACATTGAGGTGAATCCCTCTCTTGAGCTTACGGTTAATACGTTCGGTATCGTGATTGAAGCCGAAGCGCTCAATGATGATGGCGCTGTCGTGCTCGGCGCTGTTGATATGCTGAATCGCCCTTACGGCGACGTCATCGGCGCGCTGCTGTCGAGTGACGCATTCGGCTCTTATGCTGAGAAAGATGCGTTTATTGACGTCAACGTGGTTTCTGAGAACAATCGCTTGGGGGAGAGCCTTGTTGCTCAAAGCGACGAGGCGCTGTCCTCTGCATCCTGTGAACATGCTTGTCGCCGTGCCGATAGTGCCACTCGCGATGCGGCAGCTGCGGCGGGTTTGGGCGTTGGTCGCTATCAGGCTGCCCAAGAGCTGATGAGCCTCGATCCCTCATACACGCTCGAGGAGTGTGCTTCCATGACTATGCGTCAGCTGCGTGATCGCATCGACGCGTGCCACAGCGGCCAGGAGGGCGATTCCTACGAGGGTCACGGACATGGCCAAGGGGCTGGTAAGGGATATGGTCACGGCCGCCATGGCAATTAAACGAGGCGACGCATAACGTATTGCGACGGAGTTTCGGCCGTCTCAGGGGCCATTCGTGCGGATGAAAGATTTTTCAAAAAACCCCTTGCGCGAAACCCGGGGAGCTGTATCATATGCGGGCTGCCTTTTCCGGAAGTGCGGAAGGCGGCGCCCCCGGCGGGCCGGGGGCCGCGTCGGGCGGGAGAGCGAAGTTGTCGAGATTTCGTGAACCGCTTGACGGGGGATGCGAGTCCCTGTAAAGTATTTCCTTGCGCCGCTCGCGAGGGCGGCGGGGCGGG
>OLOZ01000893.1_pt1 | contig 23188 bp, 21 predicted proteins | sample 1673021 | NCBI WGS metagenome assembly OLOZ01 (sample SAMEA3136747, study PRJEB25190) | human gut metagenome | biome: human gut; feature: human-associated habitat; material: faeces | place: Austria | collected 2013 | reverse complement strand
CCTGGAGCATGACTGGGGCCTGGTGGCCGACGCCATCCGCCGGGAGCTGGACCGGGGCGGTCAGGTCTATTACCTCCACAACCGGACCGAGACCATCGACCGCACCGCCGCCAAGCTCCGCGCCCTGCTGGGCGAGTCGGTCCGCATCGCCACCGCCCATGGAAAAATGGACCAGGAGCAGTTGGGAGACATCATGAGCCAGATGACCGACGGGGAGCTGGACATCCTGGTGTGCACCACCATCATCGAGACGGGCATCGACCTGCCCAACGTGAACACCCTTATCATCGAAAATGCCGAGACCTTCGGCCTGGCCCAGCTCCACCAGCTCCGGGGCCGGGTGGGTCGCTCCACCCGCCGGGCCGCCGCCTACCTCACCTACCGCCCCAGCAAGGTGCTCACCGAGGACCAGTCCAAGCGGCTGTCCGCCATCCGGGAGTATGCCGCCTTTGGCTCCGGGTTCAAAATCGCCATGCGGGACCTGGAAATCCGGGGGGCGGGCAACCTGCTGGGGCCCGAACAGTCCGGGTTCCTCATGAGCGTGGGGTACGACCTCTACCTGCGCCTGCTGGAGGAGGCGGTGCTGGAGGAGCAGGGCAAGCCCGTGGTGCGGGAGACCCTTTGTACCGCAGACTTCGCCGTGGCCGCGGCCATTCCGGAACGGTATATCCCCGCCCCGGAACAGCGGATGGACCTCTACCGCCGCATCGCCCGGGTCCGCACCCAGGAGGAGGGGGACGACATCACCGACGAGCTCATCGACCGCTACGGCGATCCCCCTGTGGGGGTGGCCAACCTCATCGCCATCGCCCTGCTGCGGGCCCGGGCCGCCTCCCTGGGCATCACAGAGCTGGTGCAGAAGGAGGGCAGCCTGCGCTTCTCCCTCCCCCAGCCCGACTTTGCCAAGGTGGCGGCGGTGTGCGGCCTGGAAAAGTACAAGGGCCGCCTCCTCTTTTCCGCCGGCGACAAGCCCTATCTGTCCCTGCGGCTGAAAAAAGGGGACGACGTGCTGAAGCTGGCCGGCATCGTCCTGAGGGATTTTGAGGCCGCCGGCTGAGCTCTCCCAAACACAGACCACCCGCCGGGCGTTTTTGCCCGGCGGGTGGTTTTTCTCCCTGCTCTTTTTCCTGCTCCCCCGCATTTTCCTTGCCTTTTTCCGCCGTCCTGCGTATAATGAAAGCATTCTACCCCTGCCAAACAGAAGGAGAACCGATGCTATGAACAAGAAGAAACTCCGCAATATTCTGCTCCCCATTGTCATCATTGCCGTCATCGTGGCCTGCTATGTGGGTTATTTCATGCGCACCCAGCCCCTCCTTGACTGCATGACCGGCACCGACATCCCCTCCACCGGAGAAATCACCCGGTACGATGAGGCCCACAAGGACGGCGTCTCCCTGGCCGTGACCAGCCCCGACCAGGTGTCCGGCCTGTGGCAGGCCATCCAGGACACTGAGGTCCGCTTCGTCCGGGGCCGGGGCACCGCGGTCGCCCCTCCCGGCGGGGTTTACTATGAGGTCTCCCTGACCAGTGCGGACGGCGCCTCGGTCTATGGTTTCGGCTGTAACTCCAACGAGGACCTTGTCATCCAGGGCTCGGCCTACGTCATTGTGGGAGAGAGCCAGATTCTCCAGGCTTTGGACGCCCTCTTCCCAGATTCGGCGGAGTAACCCGCCGGGCCGCCAAAAAACTTGGAAATGCCCCGGAAATTTTCAAAAATACAGTTGATTTTTGCAGGCACGGCAAGTATAATGTTGCGGTAAATGTACGCTTTATGCATACCTGTTAAACTTTTTTGGAGGTACGATCTATCATGAGAGACGTATATGTCATCAGTTCCTGCCGTACTGCTGTCGGCACCTTCGGCGGCTCCCTGCGGGATGTCCCCGCCGCTGACCTGGGCGCCACCGTCATTGCCGAGGCCCTCAAGCGCGGCAACGTCAAGGGCGAATGGCTGGACGAAGTTATGTTCGGCAACGTCCTGTCCGCCGCTCAGGGCCAGAACGTGGCCCGTCAGTGCATGGTCAAGGCCGGTGTGCCCCTGAAGGTGCCCGCCTACACCGTCAGCATGGTCTGCGGCTCCGGCCTGAAGTCCGTCATCGAGGGTGCCCGCGCCATCCAGTGCGGCGACGCCGACCTGGTGATGTGCGGCGGCACCGAGAGCATGAGCGGCGCTCCCTATGCCATCCCCACCAACCGTTGGGGCGCCCGGATGGGCCACACCCAGATCATCGACACCATGATCAAGGACGGCCTGTGGGACGCTTACAACAACTATCACATGGGTACCACCGCTGAGAACATCTGCGACATCTGGGGCATCACCCGGGAAGAGCTGGACGAGTTCGGCTACAACTCCCAGATGAAAGCTCTGGCCGCCATCAAGTCCGGCCGCTTCGAGGACGAGATCGTGCCTGTCATGGTAAAGAAGAAGAAGGAGACCGTGGAGTTCAAGGTGGACGAGCATCCCAAGGACACCACCCTGGAGAAGATGGCCAAGCTGAAGGGTGCCTTCCCCACCTCCGCTGACGGTGCGCTGGACAAGGTGGAGATGACCTTCGAGGCCACCCACATGACCCCCTCCGCCGACAACACCGGCGTGCAGCGGGTCACCGCCGGCAACGCCTCCGGCCTGAACGACGGCGCAGCCGCCATCATCATCGCCTCCGAGGAAGCTGTGAAGAAGTACGGCCTGAAGCCCCTGTTCAAGGTGGTCTCCTGGGGCCAGGGCGGCGTCGATCCCAAGATCATGGGCACCGGCCCCATCCCTGCTTCCCGCCAGGCTCTGTCCAAGGCCGGCCTGACCATCGACGACATGGACCTGATCGAGGCCAACGAGGCTTTTGCTGCTCAGTCCATCGCCGTGGCCCGTGAGCTGGGCTTTGACATGTCCAAGGTCAACGTCAACGGCGGCGCCATCGCCATCGGCCACCCCGTCGGCTGCTCCGGCGCCCGGATCATTGTCACCCTGCTCCACGAGATGATGAAGCGTCCCGACGCCAAGAAGGGTCTGGCTACCCTGTGCATCGGCGGCGGCCTGGGCGTGGCTGCCATCTTCGAGAAGTGCTAATGCACTCCCATTCTCTGGCAGAATCATGTAATTTTGGCGGCGGTCCATTTGGACCGCCGCCTTTTTTCCCTCATGCCGGAAAGCCGCTTTGCCCGACTATCCGCATCGCCCCATGACAAAAGCCGCCGGAGAACCTCCGGCGGCTTTCATCCACTCCCTTTCCGCCTGACGTCCGGGGAGGCCAACCATCCTCCCCAGACCGGCCGGAGAAAAACAAAATGCCGTGCAGGGGCAGATCCTACACAGCATAACAAACGACAGCATCGTCTTGGTACGCACAACGCGCCGCAGGGATGTTTTTCTTCCGCCCTTTTCTCTCCACTCAGCCGGGAGTTTCCTTCCATGCCACCGCCCCTCGGCGGGACGGGGAAAAGGACTTGCCAGCTCACCGGCGGCCTGCGGCCGTCCGTCGCGGTATCGTCAACCGGCGAAAGTTATACGTATTTTCCACGAAAAATGGAAAAAGGAAGGTTGGTTTGTTCCCGTTGAAAGGCAAGAAACCCTCTTGCATACGGGGTGAAAAAACGGTATAATCATCTTGCGGTGCGGCCTGGTGGCCGTTGTGTAGGTGCTCTGTTCACCTGGACAGGTTTCCGGGAGTTGCCGCTCCCGGAAACTGCCGCTTTTTTTGTTTTTCGGGTTTATTGTAACAATATTTGTCGAAAATAGCAAGAGGGAAAACAAGAACTTTTGTGACTTTCCCGGTCGGCCGGGCTGTCTTCCCCCTTTGCCGCGCTGCCCCAGGGCAGCGTTTTTTACTGGGTTTCTCCCTGGATTTTTGGGCGTTTCCGGCGGATTTCCAGCGGGGACGGAATTGACAGGAAAAAACCGCCGTGCTACACTAAGGCTCGTTGGTTAGCATTCGCTAATCACCTTCTGCCGCCTCTGCGGCAGAAGGCCCTTTTCACCCCAAGAATTAGCGTTAGCTAATCCCATCCATAGGAGGAACACAATGAGAGACAAGAACCCTGTTATCATGGGGTTGATAGGGGCTCTGCTCCTATCAACCCCTGCTGTGGCTGCCACAGCAGACGACTTTACGGATTTTCCGTCGGACTGGTCGGCCCCGGCCCTGAGCCAGGCCGTGGAAAATGGACTGCTGAACGGCTACGATGGAAAAATCAATCCCACCGGCCTGCTGACCCGGGCCCAGATGGCCACCATGGTCAACCGGGCTTTCGGCGCCACAGCCACGGCCTCCCTGTCCGGTTATGAGGATGTGGCACCCACAGACTGGTACTATGAAGAGCTGGCCAAGGCCGTGCAGATGGGGACCTTCCAAGGGGACAACGGCGCCTTGCGGCCCAATCAGCCCATCACCCGGGAACAGGCCTTCGCCGTGCTGGCCCGGGCCTTTGTGCTGGAGGCGGAGGACACCGACGCGCTGAACACCTTCCCGGACAAGGGAGAGGTCTCCTCCTGGGCCGCAAACGCGGTGGCCGCCCTGGTGGAAAACGGCTATGTCACCGGCTCCAATGGCAAGCTCAACCCCAAGTCCCAGATCACCCGGGCGGAGTTTGCCCAGGTCATCAGCAATCTGGCCGGCACCTATGTGGACCAGAGCGGCCCCGCGGCCCGGATGGTGGCGGGCAATGTGATTGTCCGGGGGGACGCCGTCTCCCTGGACCACTTGACGGTTCACGGGGACCTGATCCTGGCCGATGGCGCGGCCAACGTCTCCCTGGACAACGTCCGTGTAACGGGACGGATCGTCATCCGCGGCGGCGGAGAGGGCGTCCAGCTCACCGGCACCTCCGCCGGCAGCGGCACCGTGGTGGCAAACCCCAATGGCACCACCCGTCTGGACGCCTCTGCCTGCGATCTGGGGACGGTTACGGTTCAGTCTGACCTCTCCATCGACGGTAAGGTAGACCGGGTACTCGTGTCCGAGTCCGCCGACATCACCGTCGAGAAGGGGGCCGCCGTGGACGCCATTACCGTGGCGGCCGAGAACACCCGGATCACCGGCAACGGCAAGGTCTCCTCCGTCCAGGCCAATGCCAGCCAAGTGACAGTCTCCACCCAGGGAACCAAGGTATCCGCCGCTGACGGGGTCACCGGAATCAAGGCTGGCGACAAAACCGTCTCCCCCGGCAAAACGGAAACCGTTCCCTCTTCCAGCGGCGGTTCCGGCGGAGGCAGCTCCTCCGGTGGGGGCAGTTCCTCCGGTGGGGGCGGCGGCACCACCCAGCAGGATCTGGTGGTGGCCAGCCAGACCAAGCTGGTGGACCTGGGCTGGAGCCAGTTCGTGGCGGTGCGCTTCACCGACGGCAACAGCCTGGAAAACTGCACCGTGACCGTGGATGGCACCGATGTCACCAGCGCCTGCACCCCAGTCACCGACGACGGTTCCCTGGTCAAGTGGGAGATTACCGCCCTGAACCCCGCCAAAGTGGTGATCTCCAAGGGCAGCCAGCGCCAGACGGTTGCCCTGACCGACAACGCCAATCCCACGGCACCGGCGGTCGGAGAAAAAGCAGAGACCTATTACTTCCTGGCCAACGGTCCGGTCTATGTTTGGGACTATCATCTGACCAATTATGACGCCGCCGGACAGGTCCGCGTCAAGCCCGGCAAGACCACCTTCAGCCTGACCAACCAGGACGCGGATGCCATTGCATACTACTCTCCCGATGCGGTTCTGAAGAAGGACGATTCCGCCGGAAACATCTATAACGTAAGCGGCGCCGTGGAACTGATGTTCAACTACGCCAACGGCACCGAGGCGGAAAAAGCCTGGGTGGACGGGATCACCAACGTGGCCCTGGTGGCCGCAGATGAGAGAAACAACACCCTCAACGAGAACCTGGACTACACCCTGGACAAGGCATACCCCCACAATGGCGGCACCGTGGCCTGCATCCAGGTCCCCCTGGGACAGAGCAACTTCTTCTCCAACGGCCGCTATCAGCTGCGGGTCACCTCCCAGGGAGAGAGCAAGCTCTTCCCCATCCACGTGGTAAACGAAACCGTCCCCTCCATGACCCTCACCGAAGCCTCGGTAGAATCTGGCAAGAATGTCCACTTCCAGGTCCAGGATATGACCTACGGCATCACCATGCCCATCTACCGGGTGGACCTGACCGACCCCGCCGGCAAAACCACCACCCTCACCAAACTTGACGACTGGTACCTGATTGGCGATACCTTCGTGCTGTACAACGACAAAACCAATCATATCCCCACCAAGGGGACATACCAGCTGACGGTATACGCGGACGGGTTCCAGTCCTTTTCGAAAAAATTCGAGGTAACGAAAGGAACGGACCCAGCCTCCGCCAACCTGCCCAAGGGGCTTGCCATCGACGCCCTGTCCGGCTCCACCAGCAGCGGCGGCGCCACCTCCGGCTCCGGGTCCGAGGGCGGCAGCAACACCATGAATGCAAACCTGGTGTTCCAGGCCGACCTGCTGATCAACGCGGAAATTATGACCGAGCTGGGGACCGGCAATGCATCCGCCCAGGCCATTGTGGAGCGCTGGGACAGCATGACCCACGACGCGGTCTATCTGGAAGGGGCCGCACAAGTCTACACAGCCAGCGGCTACTTTGACGCCGTCAATACCGCGCGGAGCAGTGGCACATACCTGTCCTTCGCCGAGTATATCCAAGAGGACGATGCCGTGACCACCCCCAACCGCCCCTACGCGGTCAAGCAGGTCCTGGAAGACAACCTGCTGGGAGAGGCCACCTCCTTCAGTGAGACCGCCAGCAAGCCCGTACCGGACCTGATTCTGGTGCAGGAGGAGGGCGGCCGGTATACCGCGGTCTCCCAGGTCACCGAGGGCACCGACCCCATATTCCTGTGCCAGGATGAAGCGTATCTGACTGCCCTGGCAGAACAGGGCAAGCTCTACCTGAATGACGCCACGTACAGCGGCGCGGAACTGGACGAGGCCGACTATGCCATTGACCAAGACGCGGGCACCATCACCCTGGACCAGGAGAAGCTTGGAAACAAGCTGGCGCTGGGCGCCAACACCCTGACCCTCTCCGTGGAGGGCTACCAGACCGCCAAGCTCACCTTCTCGTATCAGAAGGCGCTGGAGGAGGTTTCTCTGAATGCGCCGGCAGAGCCCATTGTGCTGGGAGAGGCCGTGGTAATTACCTGCAACGGCCATCACGAGGACAGCGTCTGTGATTTTCTGAACAATCTTACTTCCGTGCAACTCACCGGGCCTGACAATATCACAAAAGAGATTTTCAAACATGGCGTGGAAAGCGTGCATAAAGACACAGGCTATACCATTGCGGGAACGACGCTGACCTTGGGGAAGGACCTCTTTGAAGATAAGTGGTCTGATGCGCCCGCCGGGACGTATACTCTGACCCTTTCCGCAGCGTATGGCTATGGGAAACAGACGGTAACCTTTATGATGAAAGAAAAAGAGGAAAAACCGGAACCAGGACCGGCAGAACAGACATCGCCGACAATTAACAAATTCGAATTGGTGACTCCTTTTTTTGGAAATTCCTACTATAAAGTTTCTTTTCTGGGTGATTCCGACGATATTGAAACCTTTTTAGAGCATGTCACCGGAGCCACCGCAAATGGAGTGTCGCTCACTCTGAAAGACATCTCCTTCAGCTACGACAATCCCACTAAGGAATTCAAGGTCGGAAGGAATGACGCCTATGGAACCAAAGAATCCCTCGATTTTACCACAGATTGCCTCAGCTCTGACGGTAATACAATCATCATCGTCTCGGCAACTGGCTACGAAGATTTGATCTTCACTGTGGGCAAAGACGGCAATCTTACTACCGCATAGTATCCCCTCCCAGGGCACGGCCTCCCGCCGTGCCCTGGACGTTTCCCCTCCTTTCCCCAGGAAAATCCCTCTTTTGCGGACATTCATCCCCCTGAGAAAGTACAAGCAGAGGGCAATTTGCCCCCATTTTTTCACAAAATGCCAGGCTCCCCTCCTCTGGTTTTTTTGAGAAAATTCTAAGGTTTGCAAAGAAGTTCCCTGGATTCTTGACGGGGTCGGTTTAGACGGATATAATAAATAAAATCGGGATAACTCCCATTGCCGTCGCCCGGCAATGGTTGCTCTGTTTGAAATTAGAAAGGGGTAATTCTTATGGCAAATGATCGTGTTTTCAACTTCTCAGCAGGTCCCTCCATGCTGCCCTTGGAGGTCCTTCAGCGGGCCGGTGCGGAGATCACCAACTACGGCGGCTCCGGCATGTCCGTGATGGAGATGAGCCACCGCTCTAAAATCTTTCTGAAGATTTTTGACGAAACCCAGGAAAAATTCCGGAAGCTGCTGGGTGTGCCCGAGGGCTACAAGGTCCTCTTCCTCCAGGGCGGCGGCACCATGCAGTTTGGGATGATCCCCCTGAACCTCATCGGCAGAACCGGCCAGGCTGACTATGCCGTGACCGGTCACTTTGCCAACCTGGCCATGAAGGAGGCCAAGAAGTACGGTCAGGTCACCATCGCCGCCTCCTCTGAGGACCGCAAGCATGTCTACATCCCCGCCCAGGAGCAGCTGAAGCTGAACCCCGATGCCTCCTATTTCTACTACTGCTCCAACAACACCATTGAGGGCACCCAGTGGCAGTACGTCCCCGAGACCGGCTCCGTGCCCCTGGCCTGCGACATGTCCTCGGACATCCTCTCCCGCCCGGTGGATGTGAGCAAGTTCGGCCTGATCTTCGCCGGCGCCCAGAAGAACCTGGCCCCCGCCGGCCTGACCATTGTCATCATCCGGGAGGACCTGGCCGGCCAGGAGCTGCCCATCACCCCCGCCATTATGAATTACAAGTCCATGATCGACAAGGACTCCATGTACAACACCCCCCCCTGCTGGTGCATCTACATGCTGGGCCTCATGTGCGACTGGCTGGAGCAGCAGGGCGGCGCGGCCGGCATGGAGAAGATCAACCAGAAGAAGGCCCAGATGCTCTACGACGTACTGGACAATGCCAAGCTCTTCACCGTCTCCGCCGAAAAGGGCTCCCGCTCCCACATGAACGTGACCTTCCGCTCCGCCTCCGAGGAGATGGACGCCAAGTTTGTGGCCGAGTCCGTGAAGGCGGGCTTCACCAACCTGAAGGGCCACCGGTCCGTGGGCGGCATGCGGGCCTCCATCTACAACGCCATGCCCACCGAGGGTGTGGAGAAGCTGTGTGACTTCATCCAGAAGTTCGACAAAGAAAATTAAGACCCGCTTCGCTGGGCTCTCAATTTTTCGGTAGATTAAGAAAGGAAATGCTGTCGTTATGTACCATGTTAAGACGATGAATAAGATCTCCAAGATCGGCCTGGCCGAGCTGGACGACCGGTTCGAGATCAGCGACACCATGGAGCACGAGGACGCCATTCTGGTGCGTTCGGCCAAGCTCCACGACTATGACTTCCCCGCCGAGCTGCTGTGCATCGCCCGGGCCGGGGCCGGGGTGAACAACATCCCCCTGGACCGGGCCGCCGAGGCGGGCATTGTGGTCTTCAACACCCCCGGTGCCAACGCCAACGGGGTGAAGGAGCTCACCATTGCCGCCCTGCTGCTGGCCTCCCGGAAGATCTCCCAGGGCATCACCTGGGTGAAGGAGCAGGCTGCCGCCGGCGCCGACGTGGCCGCCGTGGTGGAAAAGGGCAAGGCCGCCTACGTGGGTCCGGAGATCCAGGGCAAAACCCTGGGTGTGGTGGGCCTGGGGGCCATCGGCGTGCTGGTGGCCAACGCCGCCGCCGCCCTGGGCATGCAGATTGTGGGCTATGACCCCTTCCTGTCCGTGCAGCACGCCCTGAACCTGACCCCCGGCGTGAAGGTGGTCTCCACCCTGGAGGAGCTCTACGGCCAGGCCGATTATATCTCCCTCCACCTGCCCATGACCCCCGAGACCAAGGGGACCCTCAACGACGCCGCCTTCGCCGCCATGAAGGACGGGGTCCGCATTGTCAACCTGGCCCGGGGTGAGCTGGTGGACACCGAGGCCCTGAAGGCCGCCCTGGCCTCCGGCAAATGCGCAGCCTATGTCACCGACTTCCCCAACAGCGAAACCGCCGCCATGGAGGGTGTGGTGGCCATCCCCCACCTGGGCGCCTCCACCCCGGAGAGCGAGGACAACTGCGCCATGATGGCCGCCCGTCAGGTGAGAGATTACCTGGACAACGGCAACATTGTCAACTCTGTGAATCTTCCCGTCCTGTCCATGGCCTGGGCCGCCAAGAACCGGGTGTGCGTGCTCACCAAGGGGGCTGACGCCGCCGCCATCGCTGCCGCGGTTCCCGCTGTGGCCTCCGCCTCCAAGACCCGGGGCGAGTACGGCTACTTCCTGCTGGACACCGACGCCCAGGTAGACACCGCCGCCATCGCCGCCCTGCCCGGGGTCCTCCGGGTGCGGGTGCTGCACCAGTAAGGAGGTCCCCCATGCCAAAGATCCATCCCACCGCCTGGGTGGCCCCCGGGGCCTTCGTCCGGGGGGACGTGACCATTGACGAACAGGCCAACATCTGGTACAACGCCGTCCTCCGGGGCGACCAGGAATCCATCACCGTGGGCAAGGCCACCAGCGTCCAGGACAACTGCGTCCTCCACGGGGACGCAGGCTGCAACGTGGTGGTGGGCCAATACGTCACCGTGGGCCACGGGGCGGTCCTTCACGGCTGCACGGTGGAGGACAACTGCCTCATCGGCATGAACGCCGTGGTTCTGGACCACGCGGTGATCGGCGCGGGCTCCATCGTGGGCGCCGGGGCCGTGGTGGCTGCGGGCACCATCGTCCCCCCCAAAAGCCTGGTGGTGGGGGTACCCGGCAAAGTGAAGAAAACCCTCACCGATGAGGACGTGGCCGGCAGCATTGCCAACGCGGAGAGCTACCTTGGCCTCATGGCCAAGGGCATGGCCGACCTGGAGAACCAGAAGTGATTCTCCCTGGCGCCCACTGCAAACAACCCTGGGGGACGGATCATTCCGTCCCCCGGTTCTGTTTCACGGAAAGGAGGCCCTTGTTATGCCCCACAGCTTGACACACCCGGAACGGCTGACCATCACCGGCCCCCAGGGGGAGACTTACCAGGGCGGGGACCAGGAATGGTACCGGGACCTCTGGCAGCGCCGGGCGGGCTGCGGGCCCACCACCGCCGCCGCTCTGCTGTCCTATCTGTCCCAGACCCGCCCCGGGCTCCGCCCCATGGCACCGGCGGCGGCCAGGACCCAGGCGGGCTTTCTCCGCTACATGGAGGCCCTCTGGCCCTACGTCACCCCCGGTGCCCGGGGGCTGGACAAGCCGGAGAGCCTGGTGCTGGGCTGCCGCTCCTTCGCCCTGTCCCGGGGATGCCGTCTCCAGGGGCAGGTGCTGGAGATCCCCGCCCAGCGGGAGGCCCGGCCCTCCCTGGACCAGTGCCGGCAATTCGTCGCCCAGTGCCTGGACCGGGACTGTCCCGTGGCCTTCCTCAACTTCTCCCACGGAGCCCTCAAAAACCTGGACAGCTGGCACTGGGTTCCCCTCACCGCCATGACCGAGGGAGAATCCGTCCTCCTGTGCACCATACTGGATGAGGGGGAGGCGCGGGTGATCGACCTGGCCCTGTGGTGGGAGACCTCCTCCCTGGGCGGGGCGCTGGTGGGGCTGTTTCCGGAATAATAGAAGACGACAATATTTCATTTTAATAAAACGCAAGCCTATTCTTCTATCATTAGGCTTGCGTTTTATCTACGATAAAATTTAATTCCTATCTCTTTTTTCTTAAAATCCGGCAAGCCCCCCAAACAAAAATCAAGTGGAATAAGCATCCAGCACAGGTACCCAAACAAGCAATTCCCAAAATGACTGCCCAAATACCAGGCATATGGCCAGCATAAACGCCTGTCGCCAAACCCTCAAAAATGATATACCCGACCATGGTAATCAACACCATCTGACAATTTCGCTTAGAAGAGAAGCGGAAAAAGCGGCAAATCACAACCCCCATCACGATTGCCCCTAAAAAATATAATTTAAATTCATCAAAACAACATCTCAAAACTACCAGAGGCTGAACTATTATTGAATCAATTGCATTATACATCCAAAATCCCTCATTTCATACAACTGAAATGTAGTAAATTGAAGTGTTTATTTACACCGTTGTAACGTAGGAAGGCTTCATTGAGTTAAAGCAAACATACCGACCAACATTGCTTGTTGTATAGCCATCTCTCACTTTAAAAAATTGATATGTAATGTTATTACTTACTGTTACAAATTGTGTCCAAGCATATGCCGTTACAGTATGATCACTATAATTACCACCAGGTGCATACCAAATGTTCAACATCACCGGTCTGTTCCTTGAAATTGAACTTTTTCCAACAGACCAAGAACTCATACTACTGGATGCTGTTTGGTTCAATCCATAATGAGATAAACATAAATTTGTAAATCCTTTATACTCTCCTATATCCAAATAGTAATTTCCTGTTGCATTTCCGCTACTGTATGAACTATTTCTAAACAATTGAAGCACAGTATTTTTAATTGAATTAAACGAATATGCACTACCAAGATGATATTTTAAAATTGCTGAGATCGCATACATAGCACACGCATTTGTTTCCGAAATGTAATATGGAGCAATTGCACTTTCACCCATGTTGTAATATCCAGCATTTGTAAAGCTCCAAGAAGGGTATAATTTCTTTAGATAAACCAAAGGATCTGAGATTCTATCCGCTACCGGCATGATTTCTGTTTCTGGTGCAAAATACTCCTGTGTTAGAGTTCCTGTTTCTCTGATTTCATTCAGTAATATAAGGTTTTTCTCCCGTAAATTTTCCCCTTCATTGTTAATGTCTGATTCTTGAGGCTTTTCTGGCTCCGATTTTAAAATCGGCTTGTCTGAGTACTGCATTGGTCCGGCATAGTATATTTTATGCTTATTTGATCCACCCAGATCTATCTGTATTTGTTCTCTAAATTGATTAGTTTTGTAAATAGGTTGACAGTCAACCCCATACTCCTGAACTAATGAATCACTTGCATTTGCGGAAATAACAATATAACCTGTACTTTGAGAATTGGTCTCCAAATTAATACAATATGCTGTCTTTTCTCCGTTATTTCCGTATAAAGCATCTACACTAGATATTCTTGTTTCCATTGTCCAAGTGTCAACATCATCAAGATTCGAACCAACAAACAGCATAGCCAGAGTAGCCGCAACGCCTACATCAAGATCACTTTCATCACTTGAATCCACTGCACATGCCGGAGTTACCAAAGTAAATGTCATAACCAATGACAAAAATAATGCAATTATCTTTTTCATATACGCGCATCCTTTCATAATATGGATTATATAGTTTTAATATTTTTAATTTAGATCAATCTGCATTGGAATCAGTCCTTATAACAAAACTACAATTAATATGTATCATATTTTATTGTTTTTGTCAACTTATATTAATATTTCCTTTATTTTAAAGTAAATACCCCCTTTTTCTAACAGAAAATAGGGGGTGTTTACAGCAAAATTTCTTTACTTTTTCATCTTCGTGGCAATGGTCACGCCGCCAATGGCAATGCGGTCCAGGCCGTTGTCGTGGAAGACCAGGGTCAGGTCCTTGTCCTCTCCCAGAACCTCCCGCACCGCCGCGCGCATGCCCTCGGCGATGGCATTGACCTTCTCCTCCTTGATGGGGCCGGCCTCGATGTTGGCCACCACCATCTTCTGGGGGGCGGGCTGGCCGTTTTCGTAGAGGGTCTCATACTCGTTGACGAAGGTGTAGATGTGGGGGGCTTTCAGAACGGGGGCGGCGGCGTCATAGAGCTTGGCCACCAGGGTGTTTTTGGTCTCCTGTTCCAGACGGGGAACGTTGACGTACATACTGGGCATGGTAATGTTTCCTCCTTATATTGGGCGGCGGGGCCGCCGTACAAAACGCCGGACGGCGGTTTGCTCGGGTGTTAGGACAGGGGGCCCTGCCCCTTTTTCTTCAGCTTGGTCTGGGTGCCATCCTTTTCCACAATGTAGACGTTGTCCAGCTGGGCCTCCAGGCTCTGGCGGATGGCGGCCAGATACTCCTGGCGCAGTAGAGCCTGCTCCTGCTTTTCCTCCTCGGTCAGGCCAATGGTCTTGCTCTTCCGGGCCAATTCATTCAGGCGGGCAATGCGTTCTTCTGTCATCGTAGGCAATCCTTTCTTGCTTCTATGGAACTTCCCGTCCCCGGGCCGGCTTTTCTGCCCGGAGCGGGTTCCGATCTCTCTCTTTTACAAATACCGTTCCAGCTCCAAAATGGTCCTGCCCCGCTTGGAGGTGCCGCCGATCTCCCGCAGCACACACTTTCCCAGGCCCCGGCAGGTGAGCACATCCCCTGCCTCCACGGCCTTGTCGGCTTTGCCGCAGGGCCGGTGGTTCACCATCACCCGGCCGCCCCGGATCAGCTCGGCGGCCCGGCTCCGGGGAATGGAGAACCCCGCCGCCGCCACAGCGTCCAGCCGGGGGGAGGCCACCGTGGCCCGAATCTGCTTTCGCTCCCCCGGGACGGGGCGCAGCTGCGCCAGAGGGATGGGGGTCAGCCGCACCGGGTACCGCCCCACCTTCTCCCACTGGGACAGGAGAATGGGCAGCACCTCCCGCAGCACCACCACCTGGGCCCCCTGTTGGGAGAGGAGAATATCCCCCAGCTTCTCCCGGGTCAGACCCAGGCCCATGAGGGAGCCCAGATAGTCCCGGTGGGTGAGGCCGGCCCCCGGCGGGGTCTCCACCTCCAGGGCGCACAGAGGGCACTCCTCCCCCTGCTGCCAGGTCTCCTCCTCCAGCCAGTCGGGGAGAAAGGCCCACAGCCTGCGCTCGGCGTCGGGATAGCCTCCCGCTAAAATCCCCTGTCCCGGGGCCGCGGCCATGAGCAGGTCCGCGCTCACCGCCTGCTCCGCCGGGGAGAGAAAGCCGGTGTGGGTGGGAACGCCCCGCTGCTCGGCCCGCTGCCACTGGTCCAGCACCCGGGCCAACAGCAGGCGGCTGTCTCCATCCCGGGCATATTTGTCCAGCAGCTCCGTTTTCCGCATTCCCACGCCCTTCTCTCTCCCTTCGCGACTGGAAATTTCTGTAAATCCCTGAGGGGTCTCTTACGAAAATCAGTATATCCCGTCAATGTGCCTATTGTCAACGGAAAACCAAGGGTTTATAATTTTCTTTATATGATTAAACCCTGCCGCCCCAGGGTCCGTCCCCTTGACCCTGACCAATCTTGCCATAAGGAGGAGACCTCGTGAAACACGTCCTTTTTATCTATAACCGCCACGCGGGAAAAAACAAGACCTGGGCCAATTTGTCCGACATGATTAACACCATGACAGAGCAGGACTGCCTCATCACCGCCTACCCCACCCAGTACCGGGGAGACGCGGGGGATGCCATTGTCCGATGGAGCAGCGCATTTGACCAGATCGTGGTGGCCGGAGGGGACGGTACCCTCAGCGAAGCCATCGCCGGCGCCACCCGGCTGCCGGAGCCCCCGGTCATCGGATACATCCCCGTGGGCACCACCAACGACTTTTCCAAAAACCTGGACCTGCCCCTGGACAAGCTCACGGAGCTGGCCGCCACCGCAGTCACCGGCGTGCCCCACACCCATGACCTGGGCCGGTTCAACGGGAGAAGCTTCCTCTACGTGGCCGCCTTTGGGGCCTTTACGGAGATCGCCTACTCCACCCCCCAAAAGGCCAAGAATCTGCTGGGGTACAACGCCTATATATTAGAAGTGGTGAAAAATTTGGCCTCCATCAAGCCCTACCACATCAAGGTGGAGTGGGAAGACCAGGTTCTGGAGGGGGATTACCTCTACGGCATGGTCAGCAACACCACTTCCGTGGGCCGGTTCCGCAACTTTCCCCCGGGAAACCCCGATCTGTCCGATGGCCTTCTGGAGGTCACCCTCATCTCCCCCATCCGGGATGTCAAAGACATGGAGGAGTTCAGCCGGGCGCTGCTCATGACCGATCCCTCCATTCTCAACTCCATGATGACCACCTTTTCCACCGCCAAGGTGAAGATCACCGCCGCCGCAGAGCTCCTCTGGACCCTGGACGGGGAGGCCGGCGGGGCCCACCAGACGGTGGAGATTGAAGCCATTCCCCACGCCTATACCATCATCCACGGCAAATAGTCCTCCCGTCATTTTTGGATATTTTCCCAAAGCTTGTCCCCTTTCCTTGACTTTGTTTTGTTTTAGTTGTATAATGAGGCTGGAAAAAGGGTCCACGCCGAAGGAGGTTTTTGCCATGAAGAAAATTCTCTTGCCGGTTGACGGCAGCAAGCGCAGCATCCGCACCGTGGAAATGGTGAAGCAGCTGTGTGACCCCGCCGACAGCGACATCACCGTCGTGAAGGTGGTCAGCGCCCAGCTGTACATCAACTCCATGGATGAGATCAAGCACAACGCGGAGAAGGCCCAGCCTGAGCTGACTGCCGTGGCCGACATGCTCCCCGGTTATCAAGTGAAAACCCAGGTCCTGCTGGGCAGCGCCCCCGGCGTTGAAATTGTAGAGTATGCCAAGGAATCCGGCACAGAAATGATTATCATGACCCGCTCCTCCCGAGGGCCCTTGCGGAAGCTGGGCTCCGTGGCCACCTACATCGTCCGCAACGCCTCTTTCCTGGATGTCATTGTCATGCGGGAGGAGGGCGACGAATAACGCCCCCAGAGACCGCCCCATTGCTCCGCGCCAAGTGTCCGCTGTATGATTGGAGGTAACCCTTATGAAGAAGATCCTACTGCCCATCGACGGAAGCCCCCGCAGCCTGCGCACCATCCAGGTGGTGAAGCAGTCCTACATTCCCGCTGAGACAGAGATCACCATCCTGCTGGTCGTGCCCGACCCCCGTCCCTCCAAGCTCACCGACGAAAATGACGAGGTCACCCCCATGCCCGACCATGAGGAGATCACCCAAGACCCCCAGACCAAGGAGGAAGCCCGCCTACTGGTGGAATCCTTTGCCAAGATGCTCCCCGGGTATCAGACGACCGCCGCCCTGCGCTTCGGCAGCCCGGGACCGGAGATCATCCAGTTCGCCAAGGAGGGCGGCTTTGACGCCATCTTGATGACCCGTTCCAGCCGGGGGTCCACCCAGAAGCTGGGCTCGGTCTCCACTTATATCGTGCAGAATGCCTCCTTCATCACCACCACTGTCCTGCGGGAGGCGTGAATCATCTGTCATCTGTCCACAAAAGGGGAAAGGCCACCGCCTTTCCCCTTTTCCACCATGGTTCCCACCCATCTGGATAGGAGGTCGAATTCCATGAAACACGTGCTCTTGCCCATTGACGGAAGTACCCGCAGCCTGCGCACCATCGACATGGTCCAACAGACCTACCGCCCCCAGGACACCGAGGTTACCCTTCTGATGGTCCTGCCCGACCAAATGCACATCGACGGCCAATTCGCCCGGGACCGGATGGCCCGCAAGGCCGCCCAGGAGCTGGAAACCTTCGCCGCCCTGCTGCCCGGCTGGACAGTCCGCACCGAACTGCTGTGGGGCAGCCCCGGCCCGGAAATCGTCTACTACGCCCGGGAGCGGGGTTTTGACGCCCTGGTTATGACCCGCTCCTCCCGAGGCCCCCTGCAAAAACTGGGCTCCGTGGCCACCTATGTGGTACGCAATGCCCAGTTCCTGGACCTGATTATTATGCGGGAGGCCGCGCCTTAAAGACTGCGGCGCAAAGGACGCCAAAATACACACCTTTAACACGGGAGGCTTTCTCTATGATCTCCATTTTTAACCGTGCCCAGCTGCCCCCTCTCTTTGATCCCGCCCGCCGGGATTCTCTGTGTCAAGCTCTGGACCAGGCAGGGATCGAATACACTGTAAAAACGGTAGACCGCTCCTCCCCTTCCGCCCTAAACTTCGGCAGCCGGGAGCGGGGCGGCACTCTGCTACACCAGATGGAGCAGAACTGGTATTACCTGGTATATGTGAAAAAATCCGACTGGGAGGCCGCCCAACGGCTCCTCTGACCCAATCCCCAAACATACGCTGTATCTTTCGACCAGTATAGATTGTACAAACAGCACAAAACCCTCTCCGAACTCTTGCGGTTCGGAGAGGGTTTTCCTCATCCCTCGCCTTCCAGCAGGAGCTTGACCCGGTTGTACACCAGCAGGCGGGGCAGGCTGGCGTCCAGGTCCACACTGACCACCTTGCCCCGGCCCAGCCGGCGCAGGAGGGCCGCGTACTGTCCCCGGCCGCACACATGGTTGGGCAGACAGCCAAAGGGCTGCATGGCCAAAACCCGGTGACAGCCGGCATGGATGTGGGCGGCGCACTCGGCCCCGATGAGCCATCCGTCAGCCACCCGCAGGGTTTGGCTGATCCAGTCCGCCGCCTCCCGCTGAAAGGCGGGAAAGGGGGGCAGGCTGTGAAACCCGTGGGCTGCCAGGGCCGCCGTCATGGTCCGCTGGAGCCCCGCCATCCAGGCGCCCAAGCCCCGCCACAGGGCCTGGACGGGCCCCGTCGTTCCGGCGATCTGACTGCTGATATAGTAGAGAATGTACCAGGAGAAGCCATTCACCGCCACCTCACAGCCCGCCTCCTCCAGAAAGGGGAGGATGTCCCAGTTGCCCAGGGCGCAGTATTTGGTGTAGAGCTCCCCCACCAGGGCCACCCGCTTCCTGGCCACCGGCCGGCGGGGCAGGGCGGCAAAGTCCCCGGCGGCCTGGTGAAAGACTTCCTTCATCCCGCGGAGGGTCAAGGGGGAGCCGCTGCGCAGTTCCCCGGCCAGCTGGTCGGTCCACCGGTCCCGGCAAGCGTTGGCCGCCCCGGCCACGGCCTCATAGGGCCGGGTCTGCAGGGTAAGCAGCAGGAGAAGGTCCCCGTAAAACAGGCCAAACAGCGCCCGCCAGACCATCTCCGGCCGAAGGGGTAGGGCATGGTCCCGTTCCAGCCCCTTGACGTTCCAAGTGAGGACCTCCACCTGGGGATACCCCGCCGCGGCCAAGGCCTTGCGGATCAGGCTGGGAAAGTTGGACCCCCGGCAGGCATCCCCTGCCGAGGGCATCAGCAGGCTCACCTGGTCCAGGTCATAGGCTCCGCTGCCCAGGGCCTGGAGATACTGACCCAAGCTGAGAACAAAGGGATAGCACAGGTCATTGTGGGCATAGCGCAGGCCCAGGTCCGCAAGCCCCCTGCTCTGGGACAGGATCACCGGGTAATAGGCCCTGGAGTGAAAGGCATACTGGAGCAGGGGGAAATGGGCGTCCAGCATGGCGGGGATCAGCAGAATCCGCTGTCCGGGGGCCGGGGCGGAGGGAATGGGTCTCATGGCGTCCCTCCTCTCTAAAAAAGCCCCGCCCGGGTGTCATTCCCGGGCGGGGCCTGCTCTTTGGATGGGTGCCCAGGGCGGGTCACTCCTTCGGTGTCTCCTCTGGGGCGGGAGGCGGTGCCTCCCCCTGGTCTTCTCCTCCCAGCTGGGGCGCGGGGACAGAGGGAGCCTCCGGGGACCCTTCCGCCCCTGCGGGGGTCTCGGGGCCCGGGGCCAGCAGGGGGGAGTCCGCCGTGGCGGGGTCCCGGCCCTGGATGATGGCCACCATCTCCGCGCCGGTGATGGTCTCCTTCTCCAGCAGGTAGGCCACCACCTGGTCCATCTCCGCCCGGCTCTCCCGGATGATCTCCACCGCTGTGGCGTAGCACTGGTCCAGGATGTCCCGGACCGCCTCGTCCAGGGCGGCGGCGGTGTCCTGGGCGCAGTCCATGCCGTAGCCCCCGTCCAGGTACTGGCTGCGCTTAGAAGCCAGAGCCATCATGCCGAAGCGGTCGCTCATGCCGTACATGGCCACCATGTTCCGGGCCACGGCAGTGGCGTCCTGGATGTCCTGGGCCGCGCCGTTGGTCATGGTGTTCAGCACCACTTCCTCCGCGGCCCGGCCGCCCATGGACACGGCGATTCGGGCCAGCAGCTCGTCCCGGGTGCGAAGCTCAGTTTTATCTTCCTCGGGCATGAGCAGGGTATAGCCCAGGGAGCCCTGGGTATGGGGGACAATGGTGATCTTCTGCACCGGCTCGGTGTTCTTCTGCTTATAGGCCACCATGGCGTGGCCCACCTCGTGGTAGGCCACCAGTTTTTTCTCAAACTCCGTCAGCACGCTGCCCTTCTTCTCGGTGCCGGCAATGACCAGCTCAAAGGCAGACAGAAGGTCCTGCTGATTCACCGCCCGGCGGCCCAGGCGGACCGCCCGGAGGGCGGCCTCGTTGACCAGATTGGCCAGGTCGGCCCCCACGCAGCCGGCGGTGGCCAGGGCCACCTTCCGCAGGTCCACATCCTCGGACAGGCGAATCCGGCGGGTGTGCACCTGGAGGGTGGCCAACCGGCCGGCCAGGTTGGGCCGGTCAATGGTGATCCGGCGGTCGAACCGGCCGGGCCGCAGCAGGGCCTGGTCCAGCACCTCCGGCCGGTTGGTGGCGGCCAGGAGGATGACCCCCTTGGTGGGGTCAAAGCCGTCCATCTCCGCCAGCAGCTGGTTCAGGGTCTGCTCCCGCTCGTCGTTGCCGCCCATACGGTTGTCCCGGGACTTGCCGATGGTGTCAATCTCGTCGATGAAAACGATGCAGGGGGCCACCTTGTTGGCCTCTTTGAACAGGTCCCGGACCCGGGAGGCCCCCACGCCCACAAACATCTCCACAAAGTCCGAGCCGGAGATGGAGAAGAAGGGGACGTTGGCCTCCCCGGCCACGGCCTTGGCCAGCAGGGTTTTGCCGGTGCCCGGCGGGCCCACCAGCAGGGCGCCCTTGGGGAGCTTGGCGCCGATCTCGGTGTATTTGCCGGGGTTGTGGAGAAAATCAATGATCTCCACCAGGGACTCCTTGGCCTCGTCCTGACCGGCCACGTCCGCGAAGGTGACGCCGGTGGATTTCTCCATGTAGACCTTGGCATTGGCCTTGCCCACGCCGCCCAGGCCCCCCATGCCGCCGCTCATCCGGCGCATCAGGAAGACCAGCAGGCCCACCATCAGGATCATGGGCACCACATAGCTCAGCAGCAGGCTCATGAGATAGGAGGATTCCTCCTGCATGGGGGAATAATACTCCACATCATGCTCTTTCAGCAGGGAGATCAGGCTGTCGTCCCGGGCCACCACCGGCGCGGTGACATACCGGGTGGCGCCGCCCTGCTCCATCTGCTGGGCCAGCACCTCCGCCAGGTCTTGGCTGCCTCCTTCCCCCGCGCCGGCAGGCAGGTCTTCCTTGAGGTAAAAGGTATATTTGTTGCTGGTCAGCTCCACGGTGGCCACCTTGTCCTCCTCCACCATCTGGATGAACTCGGAGTAGGGAACCTCCTTGGTGCCGGCGTTGGCAATCTGCTTGGCCAGGAAATTAAAGAAAATGACCAGGACCAGGGCCCAGAGAATGGCCCCGAAAATAAAGCCGCGTTTGCGCGGGCCTTGGCCGCCGCCCTTGCCCTTGTTGTTTGGATTGGAACTCAACAGTATCTGTCCTCCGTTCCGGGGGAGCGCCCCCGTTTTTCTGGTTTATGTCATTTGCGGGCAGGGTATCCCACCGCGCTTGGCAGATAGTTTGCCGGGAAAAACTTTCCCCATTTGATAACGGTATGGTATCATATTTCCCTTTTTATTGCAAGGAACGGCCTGTGACATAGGTGTTAAGAATTTATGAAATTTTCCCCCTGACCAGGCGGACGTGGTTGGCGGAAGCGAGACCGGAATTCTCTCTCCTGAAATTTCCCGGGAAAAGGGGCTTTTTCTTCCCTGAAATCCATGATATAATACCTAAAATATGCAGGTTCTCTGCTTTTTTTCCCTGAAATTTCTTCCTTCGGCCGACGCGCCGGGATTGGAGTCTTATGCAGTACAAACACAACCAGCCCCGCCCTGACCGGGCAGGGGACGAGGCCCCCGCCGACGGAATTATCGAGGGCCGCAACGCGGTGATCGAGGCCCTGCGGGCCGGCACCCAGATCGACAAAATTTTCATTATGAAGGGAGAGGTGGACACCGCCCTGGGTCACATCGCCTCCACCGCCCGCAGCCAGGGCATCGTGGTGGCCGACGCGGACAAGCGGAAGCTGGACGGCATGAGCCGCACCCACGCCCACCAGGGGGTCATCGCCGTGGCCGCGGTCCGGGCCTACGCCACGGTGGAGGACATCCTCCAGGCCGCCCGGGACAAGGGGGAGCCCCCCCTGCTGGTGGTCTGCGACGAGCTCTCCCACCCCCATAACTTAGGGGCGGTGATCCGCACCGCCGAGTGCGCCGGGGCCCACGGGGTCATCATCCCCAAGCGCCGCAGCGCCGGCCTGACCGCCGTGGTGGCCAAGACCTCCGCCGGGGCGGTCTCCCACCTCCCCGTGGCCCGGGTGGCCAACCTGCCCTCCCTGCTCAAGCGGCTCAAGGAGGAGGGCCTTTGGATCTTTGGCTCCGCCGCCGACGGAACCACCTCTCTGTACGCGGCTGACCTGAAAGGCCCCGCCGCCCTGGTCATCGGCTCAGAGGGATCGGGCATGAGCCGGCTGGTCTCCGAGACCTGTGATTTTCTGGTCCGCATTCCCATGCGGGGGAAACTCAATTCCCTCAACGCCAGCGCGGCCGCCGCCATCCTGCTGTATGAGGCCCTGCGGCAGCGCCTGGGCAGCTGACCCCGCCCCATTTCGTTCCATCGCAGCGCCCATGGGCGCAGGGAGGTTTTGATGCTATGGCAGATGACAATCATTTCAGCTTAGGGGATATCCTGTGGGAGTACGCCGACTACACCCCGCCGGAGACGCCGGCCGGGCCCTCGGTCCCCCTGCCCCCGGAGGCGCCCCAGGCGCCCAAACCGCCGGCAGCCGCCCCGGCAAAGCCGGGGATTACCTCTCCCCAACCGGTCTCCCCTGCCCCGGCCGCCCCCCCGGCCCCCAAACCCGCGGCGCCCCGCCCGGCCAGCCAGCCCCTACCCGCCAACCAGCCGCTGCCGGCCAATCAGGCCCCAGCGAAGAAAACACCGCCGGCCCAGTCCCCCAAGCAGGACCCGCCCCAGGAGAAGGCCCCCGCCCCGGCACCCGCATCCCCGACGCCCCAGCCCGCCGGCGAACCGGCGCCTTCTCCGGACACGCCGCCAGAAGGAGAACAGGCGGCCCCCGCTCCAGAGGCCCCCGCCCCGGAGGAGGCCCCGGCGCCCTCCCAGGATGAGACAGAGGTGGGA
>OLOZ01000887.1_pt1 | contig 23295 bp, 22 predicted proteins | sample 1673021 | NCBI WGS metagenome assembly OLOZ01 (sample SAMEA3136747, study PRJEB25190) | human gut metagenome | biome: human gut; feature: human-associated habitat; material: faeces | place: Austria | collected 2013 | reverse complement strand
ACAGCTCCATCACTTATCATAGAATGTCTATTTACAGACTTTATTTCACAGACTCTTTAGTGGTACTAAAATGGTACCACTTTGTTTGACTTTTTTTCTTTAGTGCCATTATTTTAGGCTCTTTGGCAGTTACCTCTCAACTTATCAATTCAATCGACGAATCAATTTCCTAAAAGTTTGAATTATCGTTAGAATCTATTCTTGCAAATAAATCTGCCAACATAATATAAAATAAAGAGTATTGAGAAAACTTATATTTCATTACTGAGTTATCGTAATAGATGTTTTCATACATTTTTATTTCTCCATAGGAAGGATCATATATTGTTAAATTACATATTTTATGCGATGTTAGATATAAAGAATTAGTAGCAAGCATAAAATTATTAGGTTTTGCAATGTTTAAATGACTTAAAGGAATTTTTAAAGTCACTCCAGAATAATTATTTACAATAATTTGTTTCGCATGTTTTATTCTTCTGTTAACGGTTGATTCCCTTAAGGATACCTATTCTGCTAAAACTTTAATAGTTCTGCCTTGATTATGTTTATAATATAAACATTCGTTAATATCATGTGATTTATTAGTTTTCACTGTTTTTTTCTCCTGATGATTTATATAGGAATATAATTGTTAAATATTGTAAAATAACGCCGAAAGCGTTACTTTATGTATATACAGGAGGTGTTTGAAGATGGAGAAAATAGTAATATTACCTAAAATTCCGATATCAGTAAATACTGCAATAATGACAGATGAAGAAATTCACGAAAAGTTACAAAGAGGCTACACAGATGCAGAAGCAGGTAATGCAAGAAGTGCTGCAGAGGTATTTGCAAAATTTAGGGAGAACCATTAGATGGAATATAATGCAGTAATTACAGGGTAAGTAGAGTAGGACATGGAAGAATTTTATAATTGTTTACATACAATTGATAAAAAGATATAATTAACATAAAATTTTATAGAAGGTAGTAGAAAGATAAAAAGCAATCAGGATAATTATATAAGAGAACTGAATACAAATCATGTTATGTTTTCAAAGAGTTTGCAGGTGAAGATAAAAAGAAGGTTATTATTATTGATGCAACCAGAGGTACAGGAAAAGTATCTGTGAGACAGGAAAGTGTAGATGAGTTATTTGATAAAGGCTATAAAATATATCGAAAGAAATAAATAGGGAATTATTAATAAAAAAGAAAGCTAATTACTAATTTTCTTAACAACCTTCAAAACAAAATAAACCTATCTTTGTGTTATACTTAAATCAACATAAAGGTCGGACAAAATTAAATATCGAAGCTACACTGTAATGTGGGATGTTAAAGGCAAGGGCATCGATGATATTCATATTTGCAGTTAAAGATAAAATTGCTATTTCATTGTTATAATGGGGTAGCAATTTTTTGTAATTTATATTTTGAAAAATCATATAATATAAAAAAATACTTTAAAAAATTATGGTCAAAAAATATAAGTGGATTTTGATTTTTGTGATTGTATTTCCAATTATAATAACAGTAATTGTGAAGATGGCGAATAAAGAAACAACCGAGAGATTCAAAAGTGGACGAACTGTTATAATTGAAAATAACGGATATACAATAAAAATGGATGTAGAGGACTTTATACCATGTGTTTTAATGGCACAGTTGGGAGGAAGTGAGTTTTCCAGTGAGTTAACAAAAGCACAGAGTGTTGTGATTAGAACGTATATATATTATTGTATGAAAAATTCTCAAAGCATTGAGGCTACACAACTGGGCTTATCGTATATTCCATACTGTAAGTTGGAAGAAATTTGGTACAGAAAGTTTTGTGGCGAAAAAGCAAATACTCCTAGAGGATTTTTTTATAATTTAACAGGGCTTGGTAAAAGTAGATGTATGGAAGAAAATCTACATTATTGGGATAGCATAATGAAAAGCACAAGGGGGAAAGTTTTAAAAAGTAACGGAAAAATTGTGCTGCCTTTGTTTCATTTGACTAGTAATGGCAATACCAGAAGTGGCGAAAAAATATTGGGGCAGGACTATGGTTATCTAAAGGAGGTAGCGTGTAAAAGTGATTTGCAGAAAAACGATTACATAGGCATAAAATATTTTACAGTAAAAGAGTTTATAGATACTCTTAACAAAAATGGGATAGTGGTATATAAGGATAAAAAAGAGAAGTTTGACTATTCCAAAATGGATTCAAAGGATCTTCTTAATATTATTAACTGTAAAAATGTTGATGAACAGGGTTATTTATTATGGGCAAAAATTGGTGATACGAAAATAAGTGGGGATTTATTTGCTAAGGCATTGGGGCTTCAATCAACCAGTTTGCAAATTGATGAGTGCGAAAAAGGTATTAGAGTTACTACAAAAGGCATAGGTCATGGCTTTGGAATGAGTTTATCCTTCGGGAATCATTTAGCGAAGAAAGGGGCAAACTGGAAAGAAATTCTACGAAAGTTTTACGACTGCTCTATAGTAGATAATTGAAAATAAAAGATTATTTTTTATAATGGATAATATAGTTGAAAATAGAAAATTATTTTTTATAACAAATAATATAATTGAAAATAAAAGATTACTTTTTATAACGAATAATTAAAACAGAAAATCATTATTTTATAGCAGATAATATAATTGAAAACAAAAAATTATTTTATAATAGATAATAAAATAGAAAAAAATTTCATTTTTTGAATAACTTTCATTTTACAGGTCATACTATCAGTGAGGTGATAAGTATGGATAAGAAATTTATAACTGCAGTTATTGTTTGTGTTGTAGCATTAACGGCTGTGGCAAGTGGAACATATTTCATTGGTCAAAAAGGCAGGGACAATGTTGTAAATTTAAGAGAAGCAAACAATGATGCGACAACGGCAGAGGAAAATGTTAAGGTAGCTCAGGACAAAATTCAGGAAACTACTGAAGGTGACAGAGTTGCTGATGATAGCACTTATAGGGGAAGTACAGAAGGTGAAACCGAGATTGTAGCAAACAATCAGGTAGTTGAAGCCAACACAGAGTCAAATGTAAAAGAAGATGAATACATGTATGGTTTGTCATCTGAAGCTGCGGCTCAAATTAAAAAACTGAAGTTTAATAAAAATAGTCAGTTGTTGTGGCCGGTTCAGGGAAATATTGTAATGCCTTATGATATGGAAAGTACAGTGTATTTTTCAACTTTAGGGGAATATAGAACTAATCCTGGAATTGTAATAGGAAGCAAAAAAGGTGAGCCAATTAAAGCAGCAGCGGATGGGGTTGTGACAACTCTTGATGAAGATGAAGAATTGGGAATTTGCATAAATCAGGCGATTGGAAACGGCTACATTGCAACTTACGGTCAGGTTATTAATCCGGAAGTCGCAGCAGGAGATTATGTTGAAGCCGGTCAGACAATTGCGTATGTTAATGAACCAACAAGATACTATTCAAAGGAAGGGGATAACATTTATTTTGCAATCGCAAAAGATGGAAATCCAATAGATCCTTTAAACTACATTAATTACGAAGATTAAGTGCCATAAAAATTATTTGTAAAAATTCTATATGTCGACCATAAATGTAAGATTACAAATCTTTCATTAGTGGTCGGCATTTTCTGTTATAATACATTTAAGTGAAGTGAGTTTTGCACAACAAAAATGAAAAAACAAAACCAAAAGTTAGTTCTATAAAAAGAAAACAGAAAAAGCAAAACCAGAAAGTGGTTCTGGAAAAAAGCAAAATCAGAAGTTAGTTCTGGAAAACGAAAATGGAAAAAGTAAACTAAAAGTTAGTTTTTCATTCAATCACCCTAAAATTTTTTTTAAAACAGTGAAAAAACAAAAAACAAATGGAAAAAAACAAATGGAAAAAAAATGGAAAAATTATTTGAAAAAATAACATTTTCGAAAAACGCAGGATTATTATGTATAGAAGCTTCAAAAAACGGAGGAATAAATGATAGCGCTATATTTAGCATTAGTAGATGAAGAACAAAAAGACAAGTTTGAACAGGTATATTACAAGTACAGAAATTTGCTATTTTACATAGCTTATGAAATTTTGCAAAATGAAAGAGATGCGGAAGATGCAGTTCAGGAAGCGTTTCTTCGTGTGGCAAAAAACATAGCGAAAATTTCTGATACATATAGCAATGAAACGAAAAATTTTGTGGTGTTAATTACAAAAAGAGAAGCTATGAAAATATACAACAAACGAAAAAAGAGAGATGAGGACACAGACATTGAACTGGAAAAAGTGAGAGTTTCAGAGGCGAACATGGTTAATGCTGTTAAATTTGCCATTGAGAAAATGCCGTACAAATACTCGTCTTTACTAACACTTAAGTATGTGATGGGATATTCGGGAAAAGAAATAGCTGAAATCACAGGTTTAAGTGAAACAAATGTAAGGCAACAACTTTTAAAAGGAAGAAAATTGTTGGAGTCTATGTTGGAGGAGGAATGAAAGTGAAACTAAATGATGACGTATTGAAACAGGCACTTGTTTTACATAATCAGGAGACAATGGAGCAAATTCCTGACATTATCAATACGCACAATTTTTCTTATAGATTTGAAAAGAAAATAAGAAGAATAAGTAGGGCGCAGAAGATGTTTGGCGGAAATATGATAATGGAAAGGTGTACAAGATATTTTTCAAAAATTGCAACTTTCGTTTTATGTTTAGTTGCTGTCAATGTTACTTTTGTAAAAGCTTTTGACATAAATTTGTGGCAGATGGTAGTTACACAAACTGAAAATTTTATCAATGTGGACTTTGCACAAACTGAAAATGATAATAGTAAGGTTGCAAAAGGAAGCAGAATGATGATAAGTAGCACCCCTGACGGTTACAAAAAAGAAAGCGAGTATTTTTCAGAAGAATTGTCGGTTCAACATTTTGTAAGTGACAGTGGAACGATTAGTTATACGGAAAGTTTGGTAAGTGACACAGCCAAGATTAAAGCAAAAGCTGAAAAAACGAAAACTGTAACAGTAGGTGCCAAAGAAGTTTTGATATCTTTTGGAGCTGAAAATATAACTGCCATGTACACTGATGACAAATATTGTCACACAGTTGAGGTACAGGGAACAGATGCAGACGAAGAATTTGTCATAAACATTATATCTGAACTGGAGGCACGAAAATGAAAAAAATTACAGGACTAATAATATTTTTGCTGGCATTTACTACTGTTTTTACTTTTTCATTTGACAGTGTAAAAGCAAAAGAAGCAGGAACTAGCCAAGTACAGAGCAATGCCATAAAAATAAAACTAATAAACAGTTATGTTGACACAAATACTTCTGAAATTGTTATAAGAATAAAAAACAAGAATTCAAAAACAATACAGTTAAAAGGTATAATGCTAACTGACAGTGAGAACAAAAGGTACAAACTACCTTCTAATAAAATCAAAATTCAAAAAGGGAAGACAGAGTATACAAGTATTCCTTTAAAAAAAGAAGCTGGTCAGTATAAATTAAGTTTTATTTTCAATAAGAAAAAAGTTGTTAAAACAATACCTTTAAATGTTGAAAAAGTCGTGCCGTGGGAAAATGACAAAAATACTGCCAGCAACATTAATAACAATAATGGTAGTAACAAGAATAATAGTGGCATTGGTGGTAACGACAATAATAGTGGTGATATTAATAATGACGGAAATGGCGACCAGAATAATAATGGTGGCATTGACAACAACGGTAATAATGACAAGAATAATGACGGTAACAATAATAAATACATCCCAGCTAATATTACCAACAAGGACATAACAAATACTAAATCCAAACAACATTTAGGTCAGATTCTTTTAAACAGGGATTTTCGAATTGACAAAAAAGGAAAAAGCAATATTGTTATTTTTTCGGAGAACAGCTACAAAGATACATACAAAACAAAAATAAAAGTAATAATAAAACGGAAAAACAAAAAAGGATTTAAAGTATGTAAAAAATATGTTGAAACGAAAAAAAGCAATATAGCTTTTCTAAATAAAACTTTTAAATTGAATAAAAAAGGAAAATACAAAATGGTTGTGAAAATAACCAGATACAAGAAAACGGTTAAAGGAACAGTGAAAGAGAGTAGCACGTATGCATCAAATACTGTAAAATTCAAATAGGAGGTAACGTATGAAAAGAACAATGAAAAAAATAACGGCAATGATAATAGTAGCAGGTATGCTTTTAACTGCAATGCCATACGCAGGCTATCAAAATGTAGATGCTAAAACAATCACAACGAAATCCCCTGCAAATAAGGGAAGCAAAACGAAAACTACAACAACAAAATGCCCAGCAAACAAGGGAAGCAAAACGAAAACTACAACAACGAAATGCCCTGCAAACAAAGGAAGCAAAACAAATAAGATATATCTCTACAAGTCAGGAACTAAAAGTAGCAAAAAAACTAAAACCATACGAGTATATCAAACAAAGCAGCTTTATTTTAAAGGTATGGGGAAAGCAAAAAAAATCAAGTGGAAAAGCTCAAAGAAAAAAGTCGCAAAAGTTTCTAAGCAGGGAATTTTGACAGGGTTAAAAACAGGCAAGACAACAGTAACAGCCAAAGTCAAAAAGGCAAAATACCAGATTAAAATAAAAGTTAAGAAACCATTGAAAATCAAGGGGGAGAGCGTGGGTGGCTCTCAGTTGAAGCAGGGCATATTTATTAATGACTACTATGCTTCTGATAAAAATACATTAATAAGTCCTACTTCAATAAACATGGCTCTTGGAATGGTTCTTAATGGAGCAAAAGGAAATGTTTTTTGTCCTAGCAATACAGAAAGAAACCAGCAGGTTTATGTAACTCCAAAAAGTGAAGTCGAAAAATATCTCGGAAATAAAGTAGATAAATACAACGATTATGCTAAAAAAATAATGGACGCAAAAGATAACTCCACGTTAAAAATAGCGAATTCAATATGGTACAAAAGTGGAATTAAACTAAGTGATACTTTTGAAAATGCAGTGAAAAAATACTACTATGCCACAACTAATGAAATTACATTTGATAATACAGGGGCGGAGCAAATTAACAAATGGGTGAATGACAACACAGATGGCATGATTGATAAAATCATAGATAATATTGACAAGAGTGACTATGCATACATATTAAATGCAACGCTTTTTAACGGAAAGTGGACATGGAAATTTGACACATCAGATGTTAAGAGCAAAAAATTTAAAAAATTTAACGGAAAAAAAGTAAACGTTGAAATGATGGAAGAGGAAAGCAATAGTTATTACGAAAATGACTATGCATTAGCTTTTGAAAAAACTTATGAAAAAGATAAGAAATACTCATTTATTGGTATATTGCCAAAAGCAAAAGGAAGTTTCAAACTGGAAAACCTTAATATTGAGGAACTTTTGAAGAAAAAGAAAAAAGATCAGGTTCAAATAGGAATTCCGAAATTCGAATATGCCTGGAAGAATAATATAAAGTCTTCATTAGTAAGTGCCGGAGTAAAAGAAATTTTTAACAAATACATACCTGCATTAAATCCAATGTTTGATGACGCAGATTCGAGTAACAAATATGTGGATGAGATAATTCATAGCACAGCCATTGAAATGAATACTGACGGAACGAAAGCGGCCGCCGTAACTGCAGCTGTTGTTAAAGAAACATCAATTAGAATGTGTTCAAATAAAATACTGCTGGACAGACCGTTTGCTTACATAATAAAAAATAACAAAACAGGAGAAATACTTTTTATTGGAAAAGTAGTTGATCCAACATTGAAATAGTAAAAAGGCGCATTAAGTTGCGTCTTTTTTTGTAGCAAAAGCCTGACAAGCAATATCGTGCTTGCACGAAATATCATTTGTCAGGCGTAAGAACATCGAAAAGCTATGCTTTGAGATGCCTGCTATCTGCAATCGAGTAGGAGTCAGCCTACTCGATTGACCACAGATATATTGTAAACTTCTTGTAATAGTGCCATAAAAAAGATAAAATAAAAGAGATATTATTGTACGGAAAATAATGAAAATATAGAAAACAAATGAATAAAATTACATACATGGAGGACAAAATGGGAAAGTACATAATGGCGCTTGATCAGGGAACAACAAGCTCAAGAACGATTTTATTTGACAAAGGTGGCAATATAATTTGTCAGGCAAATAAGGAATTCGAACAGATATTTCCAAAGGCAGGCTGGGTTGAGCATAACCCGGAAGAAATTTGGATGACACAGGTTTTAACAATGGGAGAGGTAATGCGAGAGGCAGGAATTGACGGAACTGACATTGAAGCAATAGGCATTACAAATCAAAGAGAAACAACCGTTGTGTGGGACAAAAACACTGGGAAACCAATTTACAATGCAATTGTCTGGCAGTGTAGAAGAACTTCTGACATTGTGGATAAATTAGTGGCAGATGGATTGACAGATACAATAAAAAGTAAAACAGGACTTGTACCTGATGCCTATTTTTCGGGAACGAAAATTAAGTGGATTCTTGATAACGTAGCAGGAGCGAGAGAGAAGGCTGAAAAAGGCGAGCTTCTTTTTGGAACAATTGACTCATGGCTTATGTGGAAATTAAGTGGCGGTGTAATTCACGCAACAGACTATACAAATGCAAGTCGAACCATGATTTATAATATCAATGATTTAAAGTGGGACGAAGAGTTGCTTGAACTGTTAAATATACCGAAATCAATGCTACCAAAGGTTATGCCGTCAAGTGGAATTTTCGGGTACACAACAGCGGAACTATTAGATGCAAAAATCCCAATAAGTGGTGTGGCAGGGGACCAGCAGGCAGCTTTGTTTGGTCAGTGTTGTTTTGAAAAAGGTGACGTAAAAAATACATACGGCACAGGGTGCTTTTTGCTTGCAAACACAGGTGACAAAATTGTTAAATCAAAAAATGGATTAATCACAACAATAGCCGCATCAACAGATAAAGTTGAGTATGCTTTAGAGGGCAGTGTATTTGTGGCTGGGGCAGCGATTCAGTGGCTTAGAGACCAGATGCATTTGGTTGACAGTGCAGCAGAAAGCGAGGATGTTGCCTCAAAAGTTCCGGATACAAACGGAGTCTATGTAGTTCCCGCATTTACGGGGATGGGTGCTCCATATTGGAAACAGGATGCAAGAGGCATGGTAGTTGGAGTAACAAGAGGTACAAGCAGAGAACATTTTGTAAGGGCAACTTTGGAGTCTTTGGCATATCAGACTAACGATGTATTACAGGCAATGGAACAGTATATGGGACAGCCAATTAATACAATAAAAGTAGACGGCGGTGCCTGTGCTAACAATCTGTTAATGAAGTTTCAGGCAGATATTTCCCAGAAGAAAGTTAAGCGACCTTCAGTGATAGAAACTACAGGGCTGGGAGCAGCATATTTGGCAGGTTTAGCCACAGGTTATTGGAAAAACAAAGAAGAGATAAAAAGAAATATGTCAATAGATAAGGAGTTTGTTCCACAGATGAGTAAAGAAGACGTTCAGGAAAAACTAAAGGGCTGGAGCAAAGCTGTAAAGTGTGCAATTATTTATAGTGAAGAATAAGATAAAAGTAAGACCGGATTGTTGTTTTGACAATGACAATCTGGTCTTATAAGTTTTTAATAAAATGACTATATTAATAATACCATATACTGATATAATCAGAACAGATATAAAATTCATATTAACCATATATGAATTACTTACATTAGGAGGAAAATTATGAATAGTAAAGTAGTATCAAAGATTGTATTAACAGCACTTTTTGCGGCATTAGTTTATGTTGCAACTTCAATTATCAGATATCCTACATTTGGAACTCAAGGTTATATAAATATTGGAGATAGCATTGTATTATTAAGTGCATGGCTTATTGGTGGTGTTTATGGAGGACTTGCAGCTGGAATCGGTTCAGCATTAGCTGATCTTTTAGCACAGTATGTAACTTATGTACCAGGAACATTTATCATTAAGTTTTTAATGGCACTTGTTGCATATTTAATTTTTACAGCACTTAAGAAAACAAATATTAACAAAGTTGTAGCTTACATTGTAAGTGGTGTAGTTGCAGAATTAATTATGGTATTTGGTTATTTCTTATATGAAAGCACAATATTAGGATATGGACTTGCAGCAGCAGCTTCAATTCCAAGTAACGCCATTCAGGCTGGAACATGCTTAGTAATTGGTTGCATTGCAATCGGAATTTTAGAAGGCGCAAAAGTTCCAAACTTACTTAAAAAATACGTGTAGATAAAGTCCCCCAATGGTGAGAACCATTTTTATAAAACTTTAAGGTAAAGGTTGAATTTATTTCAGCCTTTCCTTTTGCGTTAGGGAGAAATATTGTGGAGTACCAGATATAAAAATGTGTAATTAGAAACAGTTTGTTAAGCATATAAAAAGTCTTAGTAATTATAAATAGTAGATTAAACATGGAAAATGTTGAAAATATTATGGAGTTACTTTCTTATTAAAGGAAAATATATTTGTAAATAATATAATATTGGTATAAAATATAAAAAGATATTAAGATTAAAAAGTTATTTTTTATAACTTTAGGAGGCGTAGAATGTATACTGAACTTACAAAACAGGCAGAAGATGTTACAAGAGAGATTGTCGAGAAAGCAGGACTTACAAAGGGACAGATTTTCGTAGTAGGCTGTTCATCAAGTGAGATTTGCGGAGACAAAATTGGAACTAATTCAAACCTTGAAGTGGCACAGGCTGTATTTAAGGGAATTTATCAGGTTTTACAGGAAAAGGGCATATATTTAGCAGCCCAATGTTGCGAGCATCTTAACAGAGCAATTATCGTTGAGAGAGATGCAGTACCTTTTTCAGACATAGTTAATGTTGTGCCTCAACCAAAGGCAGGTGGTTCTTTTGGAACAACTGCATACAAAACATTTGCAAATCCTGTTGCAGTTGAAGAAATCAGAGCTGATGCAGGAATTGACATAGGTGGAACACTTATCGGCATGCACATTAAGAAAGTTGCCGTTCCTGTTAAGTTAGAACATAACAAAATCGGTGAAGCAAACGTTCTTGCTGCAAGAGTTAGACCAAAATTCATTGGCGGAGAAAGAGCAGTGTATAACAAAGATTTAATGTAAAAAGTTTTAATTAAATATATTTATTTAGAAAGCAATTCGTAGACTTAACTTAAAGGGGGGGAAAGCTACTGAGTTGCTTTTTATTTATGGAATAAAAGTAAGCATAAAAGGTCAGTTTCTGAAAAAAGTGGCAATAACGATATGATATAATTTAGCTATCCAATGAAAGAGTAAAAAGGAGGAAAAAATATGAGAGGATCAAAAAAATTATTATCATTAATGTTAGCCCTTGTTTTAACGGTAACAATGCTTCCGGCTATAAGTGCAAAAGCTTCTTATGGACCTAAAATCAGCAAGAAAAAAGTTACTTTATATGTAGGTGGAACAATAAAGCTTAAAATGAAAGGTGCATACGGAAAAGTAAAATGGAAATCATCTAACAAGAAGGTTGCATCTGTAAATAGTAAAGGAAAAGTTAAAGCTAAAAAACCCGGTAAAGCAACAATAAAGGCAAAAGTATATGGAAAATGGTATAGTTGCAAAGTTAAAGTTAAATCTGTGTATCGTATATCAAGTAAAAATATAACAGTAAATGGAACTAGAGATATTTTTATTAACTTTTATAAGGCTTCAGGTTCAAGTATCGATGTTTATTCGCAAGATGAGAATATTGTTGAGGCAGATGATGGAGTAGAAAATGGAACAAGAGTTCCGATTCATTTATATTGTTATAATGAAGGAACAACATATATTGTGATAACTAATAGCTATAACAATGAAAAAGTCAAGATAAAAGTTACATATAAGAAGAGTAGAAGCAATAGTGGAAGTAATAGCGGTTCAAATAGTTATGATGATGAAAAAGAGCCAACTTTACAAATAACATTACCATCAGTTCCTTATGAAGGAGCGGATCATTATTCAACTGGAAAAATATATAAAAAGTACACTATTACAAATGTAAGATATGAAAAAGATTATTATAGTTCTGATAATGAGTTTAGTGTTAAATTATTTGTTTCAGGAAAGAAAACTTACGATGCTAATGGATCAAATTATAGTTCATATGTACCTGTTGGATGGAAATTATATGATTCAAATGGTAGTGTAGTTGAAACAGGAACAGTATATTCACCTGATATAGCAGTGGGAGAGAGTTTTACTGATGCATATGGTTATATTGGTACGGACTTGAAACCAGGATGTTATAATTTAGTATTTATAGATACTATATAGGTAGATACTTAGGTTGAGAGGAAAGACATAAAGTTAAAACCATCAAGGGAGAACAACATAAGTATTCTTTTATTAGCAAGGGTAAAATAAAAAAGAAAAAACATATATAAAATGAAAAATCAGTTTGAAATACCTGTCACATTCGAATTGTGGCAGGTATTTTTACATATAAATAGTTGCAGTAAAAGTGACTATAGTGGTATGGTGTGATATAATTTATATATAAAAATAAGCGTAAAATAACACAAAAAATCTCAAATTTATAGAACATAATAAGAGGTTATTCGTGGCAGGAGGGTAGAAAGATTATGAACATATTTAAGAGCTGTAAAAAGACAATTACATATTTAGTAATATTAAGTATGGTTGTAGCAGGAGTAGTTCCTACATCTTTTGTGAAGGCAGAGGAAGAGAATACATTGGAAAATACTACAGAAGATTCTTTAATTTACAAAAACATCAAAGGTCAATGTGGTCCACAGACTTATTTTCAATTGGAAAAGGATGGAACACTGCGTATTACAGGTACGGGAGAGATAGATATAGAACAGTTTGATGACCTTCAAAAGGCAGAAATCTCTGATAAGGTTTTAAAAGTTGTCATGGACAATGAAATTACAAATATACCTGATGGAATGTTTAAAAACTATAAAAATATTAAAGAAGTTGAGCTTCCAAATGGTCTTGAAATCATAGGCAAGAATGCTTTTGCAAACTGTAAAAGTTTGAAAGAGATAGTATTACTCAGGCATATAAGCAAAGTGTCTGACTATGCATTCTTTAATTGTACAGGGCTTGAATCTGTATACATTTTTTTAACATCTAACGCAAATCCAAATGGACATTATGATAAAATTCCATGTGGAACAATTGAAGAGAATGCTTTTTATGGATGTAATAATATAAAAAAAATAACATCAGCATATACAACAAATTTTCCAAAATCATGGCCCGATAGTGTAGAAGAAATACATGCAAATTCTAGATCAGGTTTAGCATCATATGCAAAAGAACATGGAATTACCTTAATAAAATTTGAAAATTCTGAATATCAGACCTGGCCTGATGTTGGAGAAAATGTGGTAGGTTATACGGATGGATTTTATTTTGTTGGTAATAAAGGTGTTATTATTAAAAAAGATATATTGCCGGATTTAGGCTGTAAAACTGTAATAATAGGCAATGGAGTTGAAGGAATTGAGACATCAGGGATGAGTTATAAAAGAGAACTTGAATATGTTTACCTGCCTGAAAGTATTGAATACATTGAAAATTATGCGTTTCAATATGATGCAAAACTTAAAGAAATCACAATTCCAAGTAAGGTACCCAAGATAGAAAATCATACCTTCGATAATTGCCCTGAATTGACTACTATGACAATCAAAAATCCTAATATCGAACTGGCAAAAAAAGGCATGCCTGTAAATTTAAAAACAATATACGGTTTTAAAGGGTCTACAGCAGAGACTTACGCAAAAGAAAACGGAATAGATTTTATAAGTATAGATTTGGATTATGAAAACAATGATGGAGAAACATCAGATAGTACAAGTACGGAAACAAACGACAATGTGACAACAGATAATACAACAACAGAAACAAGCGGTAATGTAACAACGGAAGCGACTAACAATACATCAACGGAATCTGGTGAGTCTGAAACATCTACAACTGAGGAGAATACACCGGTTGGACCAACAGAAACAACCCCAAATAGTACATCTGATATAAACCCAACAGAAAATGCAGAAAATCAGACAACAACTGATATTACAGCAACAGATAAAAACACTGAAGATACAGGCAACCAGCCAACACCTGAAATTACGACTACAGATAAGAATACAGAAAACTCAGGAAGTCAGGAGACACCTGACAGTACGACTACAAGTAAGAATACAGAAGATACAGGAGGTCAAACGACACCTATTAGTGCAACCACAGGTAAGAAGCCAGGAAACCAGACAACGTCAGGCAGAAATAATACTGAAACTACTAAAGGACCATTTGATATTACACCATCAGGTAAATTCAGAATAAAAAGTGTAAAAGAACTGAATTACCATTCTGTAAAATTGTCATGGAAAAAAATAAAGAATGGCAATAGTTACAAAATATACAAAGCACAAAAAGATGGTCAGTTCAAATTAATCGGAAAAACAAAAAGCAATATATTTATTGATTCAAAGGTAAAACCTGGTAAAACATATTTTTACACAATACAGGCAACTGGAAAAAATAATAAAGTAACCTGGTCAGTCATTTGGTCAACATATGTTAGAGGCGTGCCTAAAAAGCCTAAATTAACTTTAAGAAAAAGCAAAACCATATGGATTTTGACATGGGGAGTAATAAAAGACAACAGCAAAGGCGTTGAGGTGTATATGAGAAAAGGCACCCAAGGAAAATTTAAAAAAGTGAAAACAATTAAAAACATAAAAAAGAGCAAAAAGAAAAAAGGTGCTACAGGAATGACGGCTGATGTAAGCAGGCTGAAATCCAAAGGAACTTATTTCTTTAAAATAAGAACCTACGCTATAGTTAATGGAAGAAAAATTCATAGCCGTTGGTCTAAAACAAGAAAAGTTAAAAAATAGAATATAACTATACAACGTAAGAAACAGTTTTACAGAATTTAAACAGGCATTTCTTTATTTATTATCATTTATGAAAAGAAGAAATACAGAGTTGAAAAATTTTGTAGGACTGTTTTTTATGTAATAAGTAATTTGTTGAAATAATTATTACATAAAAGGTATTTATCAATTAGTGAAAATTCATATGAAAAAAATTGTGCAAAAAGGTCAAATTTTGAAAAAAACTAACAAAAAACATGGTAAAATATTACTATAAGACAGCGTGGAAATATGGAAGAAGGGAGAAAGTTATGAATAAAGATATTGATTACGATGCTTTACGAAATGATTTGGAGGATTATTATGGTACGGCTATGTTTGGAGGTGCTGGTATGGCAATGGGTGGCTTGTCGGATGTAGAAAGTGCATCAGATGACAGACTGATTGAAATTGCTGCAAGGGAAAGAATCAATTTAGGAAAATATGAAAAATAAAGTGTTAAGAACGGAAAAATGCGAGATAAGGAGAGGTAAAAAATATGGCAGAAGTTTATTGTGACTTTAGGTTAGACGCAAATACTGACAAAGAATTTGAAATAATAAAGGAAATTTTGGAGCACAAAATACTAAATCAGAAATATGCTTTTTATAGTGTTGACAAATATGACTCAAAGAATAGAAGCATAATATTTGATGAAGCATCAGGAGGTCTTGAGAATGCTGTTCTAAGCCTTGTGGCAGAAATAAATGGCTATATAGATGAACTTGCAGAGTTGCAAGAATCGGAAGCTGACAAGGAAATATTTAGAAATTTTCATTATGAAGTATATGCGACAATACTTGATTGTTATTGTGGTCTTTCACATGATGTTATTATAGAGAGAAATAATGGCAAGGTCACAATGCAAGAGGAAGAAGAAGTTTCGTCTTATGATATTTATTTTAGTAACAAAGATGAGGCAAAAGATGAATACGAATTTGTATGCAGTAGAGTAAGACAAATATCTGGTCCTGATCCTTATATTATGCCATTGGAAGAATTTATGAAAAGAAAAGGAGATACGATTTATATAAGATATGAGGGAATGACAGATAAGAGTCCGGTATGGGATGAGCCGGTTGAATTGATTTTTAATAAAAATTGAAATTAATTATTCAGACAGCCTTTAATACATACTGGATGCACGCGAGTGCAGTAGTCTGGAAGAGCTAGTTAATAAAATGACGAAAAATAGAAGATAGTAGGAGGATAGCGGAATGAAGTTATTTGTTACAGGTGATAATCACATCGGAAGAAAATTTGATAAATACAGTATTAAAAATCTGTTGGTAGAAAGTAGATTCCTTTGCCTTAAGGATATGGTTGAAACTGCAGAAAAAGAGCAATGTGAGTTTTTCATTATTACAGGGGACCTTTTTGATAATACTTATGCAATAACAAAAAAGGATGTTAAACGTGTAGTTGAGATTCTTGCAGGTTTTAATCAGAATGTTTTGGTACTTCCCGGAAACCATGATTTTTATTCAGGCAATGAACAGCTATGGAATGATTTTATGACTATGGCAGATGCACATAGCAATATTATTGTACTTAATGAATACCAGCCGTATGAATTTGATAGTAGTGATGGATCGGCTGTTTTTTATCCTGCTTATTGTGATAGTAAGCATAGCGATACTAATCGCTTGGATTGGATAAAGGAAGAGAATATTGATGGTGTGAGCAAGTATAATATTGGTATTGCCCATGGTGCTTTGGAAGGACTTGCAATTGATACAGAAGGGGCGTATTTTCCAATGACTAGAACTGAGCTTGACAGTATTCCAATGGATGTGTGGTTATTGGGACATGCTCATGTGACAGAACCTGCAATTCCAGCTAATGAGGAAAAGACAGGCTATACTATTTTTAATGCTGGAACACATGAACAACTTGATTTGCACAATAATACAGAAGGTAATGCCTTTGTGATTACATTACAGAACAACGATGGAATTAAGAAAATTTTGGCTAAACGTGTAGTAACCGGAAGAATAAGATACTACGATGAGAAGTTGGCTTTTAATGCTACAGACAATAAGTCTTTAGAAGAGACTATCGAAGAATTGGTAAAAGATTACTCTAGCAACTCAATTGTAAGACTGACAATCTCCGGAAGTATAGATGCATCTGAATATCAGAAAAAAGAAGCAATTTACGAGGCTCAACTTAGTAGATTCTTGGATCACATGATTTATGATAACGACCTAAGTGAGAAAATTACCAGTGAAAAGATTGAAAATGAATTTTCAGAGATTGGTTTTGCAGCCAAATTTTTGAAAGGGTTATTGGATGACCCGGTGGAGCTTCAGATGGCATATGATATTGTGAAATCGTTGAAATAGAGGAGGTTGTAACTATGAATATAAAATCGATTAAGACTAGACAGTTTGCAGGTATTAAGAATAAAGAGGTCACATTTGAGGATGGACTAAATGTACTGGTTGGTAATAATGAGGCCGGTAAAAGTACTATGATTGAGCTTATTTATCAGACTCTATACAGAGACTCTAAGCTTAGTAAGAGTAAGAAAGAAGACAAAGATTTCATTGCAAGGTTTATGCCTTCTGATTCCAAGGGAGATGTTGTAGATGGAACGTTAGTGTTCGCTACAGATGATGGTCTGTATACCCTTCAGAAGAAGTGGGGTGCTTCAGAGATGTGCGAACTTGTTACTTCAAAGGACGAGATTATTGCAAATGAGAAACAGGTTCGAGAAATAATTGATGAGGAATTAGTTTACAAGAGAGGTCTTTATGATGATGTGATTTTTGCATCTCAAAAAAGTCAGGCAAATGTGGTTGAGCACATTTTAAACAAGCTAGACAAAAAAGCACTTGTAAAACAGGATTTGGTTTCTATTATTGCGTCTGAAGGAATGTCATCAACAGAAGGGATTGCTCCGGAAGAAATTGAAAAGATTATTCAGGAAAAGATTGATGCACTTAGTGGACATTGGGATTTTGCAAATGATGGTCCTGATAAAAAACGAGGAATTGGAAAGAAATGGGTTCAAGGTGTAGGAACTATTCTGGAGGCTTATTATACTAAAGCAGAACTTGAGGATGCTTTGCAGAAGAGTGAAGTTGCTGAAAAAGCTATTGATATTGACAATAACAAAATCAATGAAGCTAAAGAAAAGCTAGAAAATTATCAGGCTGAAAAAGAAGAGTATGAACGTTATGCAGCAGCGCTTGCTGCTTATAATAGTAATATGGAACTTAGGAATAAGTATTTAAAGGAGATAAATAAAATTTCTGCAGATTTAAAGGAATATCCGCAACTTCTCAAAGAATATGAAGGAGCTTTACATTTAAAGACGCTCGCTAAGGCTCAGGATATAATTTCGAAGTATAAAGAAATCCAAGCGGCAAAAGATAGTCTTGATGAGGCAAAAAAAACAATCGAAGGTAAGATAGAAATAACTGCTGAAGATGAGAAAAAGCTTGATACTCTTGAGTCAGATATTAGCAATTTGCGAGCACAGCTTTCTAATCTTAATTCTGTAGCTAATATTAAGAAACTTGGAAACACCGATATTCAGGTCAAATCAGTTGCTACAGGCAAGGACATAGATATTTCTGCCGGTGAATTTGATATCAATGAAACTGTAGAGATTACAGTTCCAGGTGTTATGAGCATGACCATTGCAGCAAAGGATATAGATGTGGAAGATGTTAAGCGACAGCTTGATGAGAATAATAAGGAGAGAGAAGCACTTCTTTCAAAATGCAGAGTTAAGGATCGTGATGAACTTAGAACTAAGAAGGAGGAGTATACAGAAGCATATCATAATTTAAGTGCTGCTCAGAAAGATTATGATGATCGTATAGAAGGCATAGATCTTGATAAGCTTGATGAAGATTATGAACATCATAAGGAAAAGTCTTCAGAACTGGATGGACTTGATAAGAAAATTAAGGAACTTTGCGGTTCTGAATCAATAGATTCTTATGAAGCAATGTTAAAACAGAAGTGCAATGCCATAGAAGGAGAATATGATGCCGAGTCACCTGTTGATTGCATGAAGAAAAATCTTAAAGTGGCAGAAGCCAAACTTGCAGAGATTGATTCGCAACAGGGTGACGTTGAAAACATTCCAAAGAAGTATCGTGATATTGATGATGTCGAAGTTTACAAAGAAACACTTAAATCCAATATTAAAGATGCTAACAACCAAATTGAAAAGGCAAAGGAAGATCTCAGTGAGCATGAAAAAGAGCTTGGTGATGTGGCACCTGAGGATTTGAGAACTCAAATTGATGATGCAACAATAGAATTTCAGAAACTTAAGGATGACTGCGAAAGATGGAATCATATTTTAGCAGTTCTTAAAGCGACTCGTGAGAATATGGCTGGCGAAAGTACTATGTCTGATGTTCAAGATAGGTTTGCAGAGTATCTTTCTGTAATTACTGATGGCAGAATTAATCTTAAGTCTATGGATGAAAATATGGATGTAAATATTCAAAGTGGTAATAATCACATGACTTATGAAATTCTCTCAGAGGGTACAAAAGACACGATTGCCCTTGCCTTTAGACTGGCAATACTTGAACATTTATTTCCTAATGGTGGTGGTCTTGTAGTTTTTGACGACCCATTTACAGAGATGGATGAAAACAGAACAGAGCAAGCGTGTAAGTTGGTTCAGAAATTTGCTGATGCCGGTAATCAGGTTATTTTTGTAACTTGTGATAATAAATATAAAAATATGCTTTCAGGAAATATAGTGGAATTGTAGGAAGTTAATACAACAAAGTATTTAAAGGTATAGTATAAGAATAAAAAAGGAGGTTAGCTAATATGAAAAATAGCGAATAAGAAATTCCTATAAAAAATATCAATATATCTTAGAAAAAAAGAATGAATTGTTAAAATGTGTAAAAGTACTAAGGGGTCAGTTGTTGAAAAAAACGGTATATCTCATATGTTAAAATATTATCATCAAATATATGCAAAAGGGAGGAATAAAAAATGGAACATTATAAACAGTTATATATTTATGAAAAATATTACATGCCGGATTGTCCATTGTTTATTGAAAAATATGCATTGACAAAAGACAATGTTAAAAACAGTATATTTGCACAGATCAAGTTAAGAAATATTGGAATGAAAAATATCTTGGCAACGTACATTAATGTTAAATGTTTCGACATAGAAAATCATGAGTTAGGAGAACCCATTGAGTATATATATCAGGACAAAGTAGTTGCCAGAGGAGAAGAGTTCGGAGGCAGGGAACCTATATATTTTCAGAATGCATATACTAGAAAGATAATTATTACATGCACAAAAGTTGTATATGAAGATGGAAGTGTATGGACTTCAGATGGCACTAAACATTTTGAAAAAAGTAATATGAAATTTGCCGAAGAGATATTAAATGAAGAATGCTTGCAGCAGTTAAAGTTTTACGAAAACATTCCTGAGATAACTCTGAAACATGGAATTTATGTTCCACAAAAATTGGGAAAAACGGATGTATGTGGATGTGGAGCTTATAATTACAATGAGACTGATAAAGTAGAGGAACCATGCTATAACTGTGGAAAAACAGTGAAATGGTGGAATAAAAAAGTAGATGAAAAATATTTACAATCACAGTTTGATTCAAGACGTAAAGCTGAGAAAGAAAAAGAACTTGAAAAACAAAGAATAGAAGAAGAACAACGTGCAATCAAAAAAATAGAAGAAGAAAGACGAAGAAAAAAATCTATAAAAACCTTTGCCATAATTGCCTCGGCGCTTGTAATAATTTTTGGCGGACATGCAATATACAAGGCTGTAACACCACCAACAAAAGAAGAGCAGGTAAGTATGGATTTAGAAAAATTTTCTGACAATGGAGTGTTAACAGAAGATTTAGCTAAGAATCATAAATCTGAAATAGAGAAAAAAGCTGAAGAAATTAAAAATAGCGATTATGATACATATTGTTATATACAGGCACAATTGAGTTTGTATGCTGATGATAATGGCTTTGTGGCAATTAAATATTTGCAACAGATAAAACATACTGAACGATTCAGTGACTATAATAAAATATATGATTTATGCAAAGATAATATGTAGTCGGGAAAACAAAAGTTTCAATAAAAGGTTTACCTACAAAAATAGCAAATAATATTTTAGTTGAATGATATTGTAGGGGGCAGTTGTTGAAAAAAACAGTATATGTCATATGTTAAAATAGTTTTATCAATAAAATACAATAGAAAAGGAGAAAAAATATGGATGAGATAGTTATAGTTTTGTCACTTGTGATAATTGCAATTTTTGTAGCTAATTTGGTGTTGGCATATAAAATGTCTGAAGTGGCTGCAATGAAAGGATATGGAGATGAAGTTCATGCGTGGGCATGGTGTATTTGGCTTGGAATATTTGGATATATTTATGTACTAAGTCTTCCAGACAAAGTTACACAGGAACAGAACCAACGTATAATTGAACTCTTGGAAAAGAATATGGAGGACGAAGAGGATGATCAAATGCCCGAATTGTAATATGTCAGTTTCCGAATTTGCAACAACTTGTCCTCATTGCGGAAAGACAATAGACAAAGAAAGTGTTACAAAAGCGATAGAAACACAAAATGCTTCTAAAAAGGAAATAAGCAGGAAACGCCAATTAAGTAAACTTGGAAAAGAAAAGTATCTACCTTTAGTTATGGTAATAATATTAATACTTTTTAGATTAGTCAATGAGATACAAGCTCTTTCTATAGTATATGATACATTAGCTGGTAGCAAAATTTTGGGAACACTGATTTATAGAGTTGCTGTACAATTAATTCTTTCATCAGTTCTGTTTTGCATAATACCAATTTCTTTTTTAACAAAAATGTATCAATCTAATAAAGGATATATACTAAAAAATATACAGATGGTAATTGATGTATATATTATATTTATGAGTTTGATAGGAGTGATATCAGGATTTAGGAATATGAATGTTATGCATAGTATACAAATGTTATTATTGTTATTGGTATTTGTAACATCTTTGATATTGTGCATTAAAATGGGTAAAAAGCAAGATGTACATAGTGATGAGAAAAATGAAATAACAGAATAACAATTTATATTTTAAATAGAAAGATAATCTAAAATATCTGCCATATTAGAAATGTGGCAGGTATTTTTTTGTAAAAAACACAAACACTTACATAATATGTTACTAATATAAAACGATATGTTGACAAATTAAAAGAAATACTATATCATATATATACTTATACAATTTGTGACAAAGTAATGCGAAAATAATTAGATGAGTAAAGAAAGGTTATGGTATGGGAAAACAGGATGTGTTAGCAAAAAAGTATATGTCAGACAATGAAAAGTTTGCAGATGTGTTTAATTATTATTTATACAATGGAAAGCAGGTTATAAAATCAGAAGACTTAAAAGAAGAAAGCATAAGCGAAATAGCCCTTCCCTACAGTGAGAAGTATAAAAACACTTTTGTTGAAAAGTATAGAGACATTATTAAAAAGTGTGTAATAAAAAGTGACAACCATTATACATATTTTCTTTTAGGCATAGAAAATCAGTCAGAAGTTCATTATGCAATGCCTGTAAGAAACATACTTTATGATGCATTGAATTATTCAGGGCAGGTCAACAGGATAGAAAAAGATCACAAAAAGAAAAAAGATAAATTAAATCCCGTAGAATATCTGTCAGGAATAACAAAGAGTGATAAAATCACACCTGTTATAACATTGGTGCTATATTGGGGCAATGAAGCCTGGGATGGACCGAAAAGTTTATATGAAATGTTTAAAGAAACAGACCTGGATATTTTAAGATATGTAAATGATTATCACATCAATATAATAGAGCCCAAAGACATAAAGGACTTCTCAAAATTTAAAACCGAACTGGGAAAAGTGTTAGAGTTTATCAATGCATCAGACAGCGTGGCAAAAGTTAAAGAAATTTTGGAAAACAATCATGAATATTATTTACATATGGACATTGAATCTGCTAGAATGATAAAAACATTTGGAAAGGTAGAAATAGATATGAGGCAGTATGAGAAAAATAAGGAGGAAGTTAATATGTGTAAGGCATTAGAGGACATGGTTCTTGAGGGCAAGCAGCAGGGCATAGAGGAAGGAATGCAGGCAGGTATACAAGAGGGTATAAAAGAAGGTATAAAGGCACTCATAGAAGTGGCAAAAGAGTTAGGTGCAACAACAGATATAATTGAAAAGAAAGTGGAAGAAAAATTTAATTTGTCAAAAGATGAAGCTGTTCAGGCAGTGAAGAAATATTACAAGTAGAGTTATTATCATATAGTGTTTTCTAGTAAGAGAGTTCTTATAAGGACTCTCTTATTTTATATTTGCGAGAGGAGGGTGCGGACAAAATTCTGGACTACTATAGGGCTTCGAAAGGAGCCTT